>WBZS01000131.1_pt1 | contig 146213 bp, 136 predicted proteins | sample 5204201 | NCBI WGS metagenome assembly WBZS01 (sample SAMN12344357, study PRJNA552823) | activated sludge metagenome | biome: Activated sludge suspended growth; feature: Nitrification reactor; material: Wastewater; isolation source: activated sludge from nitrification reactor of wastewater... | reverse complement strand
GTGCTTTGCGGTTGTTCTCGCGCACCCAGTCGAGTTGGCGCTGACCGTCGACGTCCTCGAGCCATTCGTTGGGGTCCGTGGTCGGGTCTGCTGCAGTCATCGGTCCATCATGCACGCCGGGGCCGGAGGCGCGCGCCGACCGACCCCGGTTCTACACGGGAACCGGGGTCGGTCGGCCGGTCGCAGTGCCTACTCGGCGCCGACGAGGGCGGCGTACTTCTCGTCGACGATGTCCTGCACGTTCTTTGCCTTGTCGATGGCCTTCTTCGCCTCGACGACGACCTCGCCGAGCTTCTTGGCCTGCTCGATCGAGACGATGTGGAACTTGTGGTGCTTCTTGAACTTCTTGGTGACGTTCCCGGACAGGCCGTTCTCGACGTCGAGGCCCTTGATCAGGTCCAGCTTGGCCTCACCGGAGCCCTCGGCGAAGTCGAGTTCCTTCAGGTCGACCCACACGATGTTCGGCCGGGTCGTCGACTCGAACACATAGCGCAGGTTGGTCAGGTCGCTGACTGTCTGCCACAGCGTCTGCGACGCATCCGGCTTGCCCGGCTCCGGGGTGCGGAACGGCTGGGCGGCGTTGCGGATGATGCTGAACATCGCCGCGATCGCCTGGGTCTGGGTGGTCGGTTGCACCTGGTTCTTGACGTAGTAGAGGGCACGGGCGAAGCGGTCCTTGGCGTCGCAGGTGCCCGGCAGAGGATTGTCGCCGCCCAAGCCCTGGACTTTCTTGACCAGTTCGATCTGCTGGTCGTACGACGGCGAGTTCGTCATCACCACGTAGTCCGGGGAGTGGTAGACGTTCAGCTTGCCGCCGATGTACTCGAAGATCACCGAATCGCCCCGGGCGTCGCCCAGCGCCAGGTGGATCGCCGGTTGGCTGCCGCCGGTCGGATCGTCCATCGGGATGACCTGCGGGTTGTTCGCATTGGTCCACTCGACGGCCTCGGCCACCGTGGCGAAGTTGTCCAGGTAGTACTGCAGCCACACCGACATCGCCAGCTGGGGCCGCGAGTCGTCGGGGGTGCCGTACTCGGACTCGGCCAGCCACAGGACGTGCCCGGCCAGGCCCTTCTCGTTGACGCCGTCCGCGGACAGCAGGTCGTACACGCCGGCCACGACGCTGCCGTACTTGGCGGTCCACTGCAGTTTGCCGTGGACGCGGTCGTCACGCCTGACGCCCCGCGGCAGCTTCCAGAGGTTGGTGTGCAAGTCCATGTGGAAGTCCATGTTCCGGCCGACGATGACCGATCCGCCGGCATCGGGCCACATCACGCGAGTACACATATATTGTTTTCCCTTTTCTTCTGGTTCTTCTGGTCGGGGAGATGTCCGTTTCGGACCCTACGCGAGGACCCGGTTCCCAACCGGCGGTTGGCACGCCGGGTGGACGCCCGCCGGGGCATTGGTCCCGCCGGGTGCCGGTTCAGTCCGCCAACGGGTCGGCGACTTCGCCGGTCCGGATCGGGCAGCGGGTGTGGGTGTAGATCGTCGGCATGCACAGGTTGCAGTGGGTGCACCGCGATCGGACGGCCGGGTCGGCGGCCAGGCGGTTGGGCAGGTCCGGCTCGCGCAGCAGCGCCCGGCCCATTGCGACGAAGTCGAATCCCTCGGTCATCGCGGTGTCGATCGACGACCGGTCGGTGACCCCGCCGAGCAGGATGACCGGCATCCGGACCGCCGACCGCAATCGGCGGGCCAAAGGCAGCAGGTAGGTGTCGTGGTACGGGTAGTTCTTGAGGAACACCGGACCGCCGGCTTTGAGCCCCCACCGCATCGCCCCGGAGAAGGTTGCGGCGAACTCTTTGCGCGGCGGGTCGCCGTGGAACAGGTACATGGGGTTGAGCAGCGAGCTGCCCGCGGTCGGCTCGAGCGCGTCGAGATGGCCGTCGGCCTCGAACAGGCGGGCGGCCTCACAGGCCTCGTCGACGTCGAAGCCGCGCAGCGGGCCCCGTCGCGGCGTCCCGTCGTACATGTTGAGTTTCGCCCACACCGCGACCTTGTCGCCGACGGCCCCGCGAACCGCTTCGGCGACCTCGCGGGCGAACCGCGCCCGGTTGACCAGCGAGCCGCCGTAGGCGTCGCGGCGGCGGTTGAGCAGTGGCGATAGGAAGCTCGACAGCAGATAGTTGTGACCGCAGTGCAGTTCGAGGGCGTCGAAGCCGGAGTCGACGGCGATCCGGGCGGCATCGGCAAAGGCGGTGACGAGGCCGGCGATCTCCTCGGCGTCGGGCGAGTGCGCCATCGACATCCCCATCGGGGCCGGGATGCGGCTGGCCGCGAGAGCGGGTGCCCCGTTGGATGCGGAGTTCGCGACGGGGCCGGCATGGCCGATCTGGGCCGCGGCCAGCGCGCCTTGTTCGTGGATGGCGCCGGTGAGTCGCTGCAGGCCGTCGACGGCATCGGGTCGCAACCAGATTTGGTGGCAGTCGGTGCGACCGCCGGGGGTGACCGCACAGTAGGCGACGGTGCTGATCGCGGCGCCGCCCGCGGCGACTTCGCGGTGGAAGTCGATCAAGTCGTCGGTCACCAGTGCGTCGGGGGTCATGCCCTCGAAGGTGGCGCACTTGATGATGCGGTTGCGCAGCTGTAGTGGCCCGAGGCGGGCGGGGGCGAACGGATCCGGTGTGGTCATCGGGGGCTGCTTTCGGGGTGGTAGGGGTGCAGGCGTCGGGGCGCTTAGGGGGCGGTGAGGCCGGCGATCACGAAGGAGCGCAGGGCGGCGGTGGCGGCGGGGGTCGACGGGCCGCGGTCGATGCGGCCGAAGGTGGTCAGGATCAGGTCGAAGGCCAGCGCCCAGCGCACCCGGGCCGTCTTCTCGTCGACCCCGGGAAGCGTTTGGCCCCACTGCTGGAGCGACGTCCAACCACCCGGCCACCGCGCCCGCGGGGCATCAGCGATGAGCCGGGCCAAGAGGTGCAGGTGGGTGCGGCCGAGGGTGTCGGCCTGGACTTCGGTGAACGGCCTGAGGACGGCGTCGACGACGTCGGGAACCGACGACGACGGGGTCAGTGCTGCCAGCGCGTGCTGCCAGCGCGGCACCAGCCGGTCGTCGAGCAGTGCGACGACGAGGTCTTCTTTGGTGCCGAAGTGGTAGTGCACGGCGGCCACGTTCGCGTCGGCGGCGGTACAGATCGAGCGGACCGACACGGTGTCGAAGGGAGCAGCGGCGAACAGGTCCTCGGCGCAGCGCAGAAGTCGCTCGCGGGTGGTCGGTGCCGGGGGCATGTCATCAGTAGACCCCATTTCCAGCGGTGTTTCAATCGTTGATTGAATTTGCTACCGGTCAGTACCGATGGCCCCCTGCGGGCGCCGCGGTCGGGCGCTAGGCTGAAGGCCGTGTCAGAACACTTTGAAACCGTTGTCCTGGGTGCCGGGCCCGGTGGGTACGTGGCCGCGATCCGGTCCGCCCAACTCGGCCGCACCACCGCCGTGATCGAGGAGAAGTGGTGGGGGGGTGTCTGTCTGAACGTCGGCTGTATCCCGTCCAAGGCGCTGCTGCGCAACGCGGAGTTGGCGCACATCTTCAACCATCAGGCGTCGACCTTCGGGATGACCGGCGAGGTGAGCTTCGACTTCGGTGCGGCCTTCGATCGCAGCCGCAAGGTGTCCGACGGGATCGTCAAGGGCGTCCACTTCTTGATGAAGAAGAACAAGATCACCGAGATCGACGGCTACGGCGTGTTCCGTGATGCGAACACGATTGTCGTGCGCGGCGGCGGCGCCTCGGGTGCCGCCGATCGGGAGATCACCTTCGACAACGTCATCATCGACACCGGCTCCGAGGTGAAACTGCTTCCGGGGGTCCAACTCTCGGACAATGTGGTCACCTACGAGACGCAGATCATGAGCCGCGACCTGCCGTCGTCGATCGCCATCGTCGGCGCCGGTGCGATCGGCATGGAGTTCGGCTACGTGCTGGCCAACTACGGCGTGGACGTGACCATCATCGAGTTCCTGGACCGTGTGCTGCCCAACGAGGACGCCGACGTGTCCAAAGAGATCGCCAAGCAGTACAAGAAGCTCGGCGTGAAGGTGCTGACCTCGACGAAGGTGCAAGCCGTCACCGACAACGGGTCGTCGGTCACCGTGTCCTACGCCGACGCGAAGGACCAACCGGGCGAGCTCGTCGTCGACCGCGTCCTCATGTCCGTCGGGTTCGCCCCTCGCGTCACCGGGTTCGGCCTGGAGAATACCGGCGTCGCACTCACCGACCGCGGTGCGATCGCCATCGACGACCATATGCGCACCAATGTCGCGGGGGTCTACGCGATCGGTGACGTCACTGCCAAGCTGCAGCTCGCGCACGTCGCCGAGGCGCAGGGGATCGTCGCGGCCGAGACCATCGCCGGCGCGGAGACTATGACGCTGGGCGACTACCGGATGATGCCGCGGGCGACCTTCTGCCAGCCCCAGGTCGCGTCCTTCGGCCTCACCGAGGCGCAGGCCCGCGACGAGGGGTACGCCGTCAAGGTGACGACCTTCCCGTTCAGCGCCAACGGCAAGGCCCAGGGGCTCGCCGAGACCGCCGGCTTCGTCAAGCTGATCACCGATACCACCCATGACGAGTTGCTCGGCGCGCATCTCGTCGGCGACAACGTCTCGGAGTTCCTGCCGGAGATGACCCTGGCCCAGAAGTGGGACCTCACCGCCAAGGAGTTGGCGCGCAACGTGCACACCCACCCGACGATGTCGGAGGCGTTGCAGGAGGCGTTCCACGGCGCGATCGGGCACATGATCAACCTCTGACCGCCCAGTGGGCACCCGAACGCCGCCCAGTGGGCACCCGAACGCCGCCCAGTGGGCACCCTCGCTCAGTTTGGCGCGGGCGTAAGGCGTAGCAGGATCGTGCAGTCGATACCAGCCGGGTCCGGCGCGGCGGTCGCCGCGTACCGTCCGATCAGTGCCGGCAAGGCGTCCAGCGATTCTTGGAGAGCGCCCTCGACGATGGCACGGGAGACGGCGGGGTCGGCACGGGTGATGTCGCGCAGCGGGCAGGAGCAGATCGCCAACTCGTGCTCGCCGAAAGCGCTGGTCGCGCTGCGCACCACGAAGCCGAGCCGCGACAATAAGGCTTCGGCGACCGGCACGGGGTCGGCCAGGCCGCCGCGCGGCGCGTGGAGGATCGGGCCGTCGGTGATCGGCTCGGCCCAGCGCCGGCCGATGTCGACCGCCGCGGCGGTGCGTTGTGCGCGATCGGCACCGAGGTTCTCGACCAGCAGCGCGATGAGTCGGACGTCGGGCATTGCGACGGTCGGCGCGTAGCCGGTGCGCGGGCGGCCCACCGAGGTCGCCGGCAGGGCGACCGCCTTCACCATCCCGGTGTCGATCAGGTTGTTGAGGTGGAAGCGCGCCGTGCTGACGTGGATGTCGAGCGCCGCGGCGACATGGGTGGCGTCGACGGGTTCCGCAGCGGCCTCGACAGTGGCTAGCACGTGGTCCCGTTGGCGAGCGCGAGTCCCCATGGAGTGCCCTTCTCAGTCGTGTCGGCGGCGGATGGCGGTCGCCGCGATCCCGGCAAGCAGGAAACCCGCCGCGATGACGGCAAAGTAGACCAACGCCCCGTTGGGTCCCCAGGCGGGGGTCAGGGCGAGCTGTTGGCCGGTGCCGTAGATGCCGTTGAGAAATGGCATGTACTGCTGGATCCGCATTCCGTTCGGGATCAGGGCGATGGCGTCCTCGAGGACGCCGACCCACAGCAGCATGAGTGCGATTGTGGTGGTTCCAGAGTCGGTGAGGGCCGCCAGACCGATCCCGAGGGCCACCGCACAGAACACGAAAGCCGGTCCGGCCCAACAGAATCGAACACCCGCGGCGGAACCCAGGCGCACACCGCCGTAGACGACGGGGAAGGCCCTGGGCAGTGCTGTCATCACCGTCACGATCAGCGCGAGAATGATCCCCGCGGCGATCGTCCCGTAGAACAGCGCCCGCGCGCAGACGACCGTCGACGACGAGCCGAAGAGGTAGCGCTCAGTGTCGGAGGTGGTACTTGCGGTCGCGCCCGCGTGGGCGGTGGCGGCACCGACCGCGAGGATCAACACCCCCAGATTGATCACCCAGTAGACGGAGTTGTCGGATTCGGCGGCCGACACCGTGATCGATGTCGTATCCATAGTGGCGAACCGTTCCGCGATACCGGCGATCACCAGGGTGAGCACCATCGGTATCGCGGCTCCCAGCGGCACCGCGACCAACCACCAAGGGCTGCGCCGTCCGCCCGCTCGCACGGCCTCGGCGGCGATCGCGCGGGCCACCGCCGTCACGGGTCCGTCTCCGGTGACAACGGGCCATCGACCGTGGCGAGGTAGGCCGTCTCCAGGTCGCGGGATCCGTCGAGGAACTCGGACAGGCCGGCGTCGGCGACGAGGCGACCGCCGTGCATCACCAGGATGTGGTCGGCGTTGCGCCGCACCTCGTCGAGGTGGTGGGAGGCGACGAGGATCGTCCGGCCCTCATCGGCGAGTTCGCGCAACAGTGTGCGCAACCAGATGATGCCGGCGATGTCGAGGCCGTTGAGCGGCTCGTCGAACAGCACAACCGGGGGGTCGCCCAACAGTGCGCCGGCGATTCCGACGCGCTGGCGCATCCCCAAGGAGTAGTCGCCGAGTGCCCGGTCGGCGACCGGGGACAGGCCGACGAGGTCCAACACCTCGTCGATTCGCCAGTCGCCGATCCCGGCCGAGCGACCCAGCCAGCGCAGGTGGCGCCGGGCGGTGTGGCGGGGCGCGAAGGCGTCGTGGTCGAGGTGTATGCCGAGTTCGCGGACCGCGGTGCGGCGGGGCGGCAACGGCGCACCGTTGACCTCCACGGTTCCCCGGTCGGCAGTGGCCACTCCGCTGGCGCACCGCATCAGGGTGGACTTCCCGGCGCCGTTCAGGCCGAGTAGGTAGGTCAGCGAACCCGCGGGCACCTCGGCGGACACGGCGTCGAGGACGACCTGTCGGCCGTAACACTTGGTTAGGCCGACTACGCGCAGCACGGCGTCAGGCGTTGCAGTAGATCGGCAGCCCGACCGTCTTGACGCCCTTGCACAGTGAACTCGAGGCGAGCTTCCAGTTGCCCTGGTAGACGAAGTCGATCGGCATGTTGACGTCCGGGCGGCCCGCCGAGCGGGCGTGCAGGTTCAGCGTCGCCCGCGAACCCTTCCGAGCGATGGGGCCGCTGACCGAGCTCGATCCGCGCGGGGCACGGAACAGGCCCATGCTGTACACGGTGCGCGGCACGATGACAGCACTGTGCCCGCCTTCGAGGTTGGCGGCCTTCGCCTCGTCCGACGCCGGGGTCGCGACGAGGAACTGCACGATGTTGTTGAAGTCGGCAACCGACGGCGCGGTGGCCGTCACCGTGACATCGGCCGGGAGTGCCCAGGCAGGGCCGCCGACGACGGTGGTGCCCACCAGTGCGGTCGTGGCGCCGATGGCGCCGATCAATGCCGTGTCGACGATCTTCACGAGGTTCCCTTCGGGTGCTTGTGATGTGGGGTCAGGACGATCAGGGACAGCGCGGAGTCCTCCGTCGCGGTGAGCGCGTGGGTAACCTCGGCCTCGACGTGGATCGCCGAACCGGGGGTCAGCACGGTGGTCTCATCGCCGACGGTGAACTCGACCCGACCGGCCTGGCTGATCACCAGGATCGGCCATCGGGCAGTGTGCTCGGCCATGGCCTGACCGGTGCGGAAGCTCAGCCGCACGACCGTCGCGCCGTTGAGGTGGGCGAGTGCCTTGATGTCGGGACCGGTGGATTCCGGCAGGCTCAAGGCGGTGTCGGCGAGGCCCGTGACGACGCTCTGAGCGGGGTTGTCAGACATGTTTCATGCTCCTTCGATCGCACCGCCGGGGCTGCCGTCGGCGTGGGGATGGGGTGACGGCGGTCAGTTGCGCACGGCGATGACTTCGATCGCCGCGAGATTGTCACGGTACTTGCGAAACGTCTGGCGCATGCCGAGGACGCGCTTTCGTGCGTCGCCGTTGCGCACGACGTTGCCGACGAAGCGCAGCGCGCCGAGAAGCCCCTCGTCGGCGACGATTCGGCGCGGCTGGAGCAGTGCCATCGGAGCGAAGCGGACGCGCTCGATGGTGAAGCCGGCGTCGGTCAGCAGCGTGCGCCATTCGGTCTCGGTGAGGGGCCGGGCGTTGACCTTGATCGAGCGGGCCAACGACTTGCGGATCTCGGTCTTCTGTTCGTCGGTGAGGGTGTCGGGGTGCAGGGCCAGTTCGTGGATCGCGTACCGCCCGCCCGGGCGCAGGACGCGGCGGGCCTCGGTGGCGATCTCGGCCTTGGCCCGATCGGACTGCATGGTCAGCATCGCTTCGCCGACGGCGACGTCGACGCTGCTGTCGTCGAGCCCGGTCTGTTGGGCCTGTCCGGTGCTGATGGTGCCGCGGCCGCCGACGACGCTGGCGGCCAGAGTGGCCGCCGCCTCGTCGGCCTCGACGCCGCGGTAGCTGCGCGGTGAGCGTGCGAGGATCTCGGTGGCGGTGCGGCCGAGGCCGGGGGCGATCTCGAGGACGTCGGCGTCGGCGATGTTCGCATCGGCGAGCAGGTGGTCGGTCAGCTCACGGCCGCCGGGGCGCAGGACGCGCTTTCCGAGTTTGGCCAGGATCCAGTGTCCGGGCATGTCTTCGTCGCGACGATCGGCGAAGGGGAGGTCGTTGGTGGGGAGATCGGCGGTGGCCATGGGGCTCACGCTCCTGTCGTTTGGAGGATGAGCCTACGGTAAATTAAGCAACCCTAATTTGGCTAGCCTTAATTAACTTGGTCCTTCGTCGCGAGGACGAATTGCCCTTGGTCGACGACTGTCTGTTCGATTCTTCGAATACCTGCGCGACGCAGGCGGTCGGTGATCTCGTGCCGGCCGAAGAAGCGGTATCCGCCCAGGCTGCCGAGGGTTCTCACGCCGGGTAGCGCCGACACGGCGGTGGCGACGGAGGTGAAGATCGCGATCTCGCCGCCGGGGCGGGTGACGCGCACCAACTCGTCGACCACCGGCAGCGGGTCGGGGATCAGGTACAGCGCGGCGAAGCAGACGGCGGTGTCGAAGGAGTCGTCGGCGATGGGGAGGTGGTGTGCGTCGCCGCGGACGAAGGTAGTGCGCGGGTGGGGCCGGCCGGCGGCGCGCGCGAGCATCGCCGGCGAGTAGTCGACGCCGACGCAGTGCCCGCGGCCAGTGAGGTTCGCCGCCAGGCGGCGCGTATAGAGCCCCGGCCCGCAACCGACGTCGAGGATCTGCCGCTCGCCGGCGCGGGCGAGGTAGGCGGTGAAGGCCTTGTCGTACTCGGCGGTGCCGGGGCCGCCGAGGCTGAACAGGCGCGTGAACGTCGGCCGCCACACCGCCTCGTAGACCGTGGAGAACGCTGGGTTGGCCATCAGGCGCTGCGCGGGGGAGGGCATTGCGAGTTGCTACGTGACGTCGCGCTGCACGCGTAGCACGCCCAGGGTGGTGGCCAGCGAGTCGTATTGGGAGACCAGCAGGACGAAGGAGATCTGCCGGGGCTCGTCGAGGTGTCGGGCGACCCCGGCCCAGGTCGTGTCGGTGATGTCGCGAGATTGCACCAACTCGTCGACGGCGAGGAGCAGGGTCCGCTCCCGGTCGCCCCACCCCGCGTCGGGGCCCTCGATGATCCGACCCATCATCTTCTCGTCGATGCCGGCACGTTTGCCCAGTTTGCGGTGGTGGTCCATCTCGTAGTCGCAGGAGCGCAGGTGGGCGACGCGGATGATGATCATCTCGGTGTCTTTGCGGGACAGCTTGCCGAACGGCATCATCCGCGCCGAGTAGTACAGCCAGCCACGGAACAGGCCCTTGGAACGGCCGAGCGTGGAGAAGATGTGCGCGTCGTCGACACCCTGGGCAAGCGAGGCGCCGCGGGCGAAAACCCAGTTGAACAAACCGAGTTCGCGCAGGCCGCCCGGTTCGATGCGTGGAGTACTCATGGGGATCAACGGTAGCGGCTTGCCGTTGTCGGTGACCCCCACTCGGCTCAGCACGACGAACGCCGCGTCGAGCGCCTGTGCTCGGCTTCGGTCAACAATTTCTCGTGGCCCTCGGGATGGCGGATGGGACGAACCTGGTGCCGCGCACGCGGGAGTCGAGCCACGAGAGCGCGTCGGGGAAACCCAGGAAGGCGCTGACGAAGTGCTCGGCGGGGAACTCGTGATATTCGACTGAGACGCCGAGGCTGCACTGCTCGGCGACGAATTCCCGCGCACCCACTGCTGGAACCCACCACTCGAAGGTGCCGTGGTAGACGAAAAGCGGTGTGGCCGAGGGGATCCCGTGCATTGCGGTGATCCGGTACAGCCTCCGTGCGAGCGGTGAGTGGAAGGGGTCGCCGCTGCGCGAGAGCAACTGCATCGGCCACAGCGTCGGCCCGATCAGGCCGGCCGGAACCGTGCACGTGTCCTTGATCGGCGACATGGCCAACCATTGGGCGAGGTTGTTGGCGTCGGCAAGAAGCTCGGGGCGCTCTCGGATCAGGCCGAGCACTGCGACGTGCAGGACGCCGGTGGCCCAGGTTGCGTTCATCGTGCCGGGCAGCACCGAGAAGTCCGCGGGCAGACCACCCAAAGCGGTCCCGAGGATCCGGCCGAGGAGTTCCGGGGCGTAGGCGGCGAGTTGCTTCACCGCCCCGTGGGCGGCGATAGCGCCGCCGGAGAAGCCCGACATGACCAGCGGTGCGTTCGAGATGCCGAGCCCGCCGTGGGTGGCGCGGTCCTGATCGAGCATGGCCCGAATCGAGTCGAGCACGACGCGGCCGGCGACGATGGGGTCCGCGTAGGCCATCCGGGCGCCCTGGTGGTCGGGGACCAGGATGCGATAGCCGCGGTCGAGGGACCACTGGATTGTCGGCGGAATGAGGGTGGGGTCGTTGGTATCGGCTGTGCGCGCGTGCGACATCGCGTATCCCGGGGTGCAGCGTGCGCCCAACGAGTCGATGGCCAGGTTGTTCACCAAGACGGGCGTCGGGCCGCGGCCGCGCCACTGCACGATCGGGTACAGCAGCGTCGCTGTGCCGAAGGAGGGTGCGCCGTGGGAGTCCCTGGTCGAGAACTTGAGCTGGACCGCGCGTTGGACGGGTTGCCCGAGGACCGCGGCGACGGTGGGCGTGATGCGCCGCGCGGCGATGACCGTGCCGGGGGCGAGGTCGGCCAGGTTCGACGGCCAACGGTCGAAGAACGTGTCCCCGGTCGGGGCGGGCAGCAGAGCGGCCCGCACCTCTCGGGTGCGCCGGTCCAACGACGGATCTGCGGCGCGGGGGTCGAGGCGTTTGCGGTGGGGGACTGGTGGTGGCGGTGCCAGTCGGTTCATGAAGTCGCGGACGGCCGGCGGCGCGGGTGCGACGTTGAAGGGCTCCGCATGCGCACCGGGAGCTGTTGCTGCACAGGCGACGATCGCGGCCGTCGCCACTGCCGTCGCCAGTGCCGTCGCCAGGGTGCTCAGGTGCCCGTTCATGCGACCTCCTGTTCACCGTCGTGAAGGATGACTACAGGATAGGCCCCGTGTGAGGCCGGTCGGGTCAGATTGTCGACCCACTCGGCGGGGGTAGGGTGCCCACTGGGCGGGGGTGGGGTGCCCACTCGGCGGGGGTGGGGTGCCCACTGGGCGGTCAGGTGCCGTAAGGGGAGATGCTGCTGCGGTGTTCCTCGATACGCAGCGGCACTCCCAGCGGTGGGAAGGCGCGCTGCGGGCAAGCGACGCGCTCGCACACCCGGCAGCCCGAGCCGATCGGGGTGACCTTCGCCTGCGGGCCGATCTCCAGACCGTCGGAGTAGATCACCCGGCCGGCGTGCCGCAGTTCGCAGCCCAGGCCGATGGCGAAGGTCTTGCCGGGCTGCCCGAAGCGTGCGGCACGGCGCTCGACGGTGCGCGCCACCCAGAAGTATTCGCGGCCGTCGGGCATCTGCGCGACCTGGGTCAGGATCTTGCCCGGCGACCCGAAAGTCTCGTAGACGTTCCACAGCGGGCAGGTGCCGCCGCTGGCGGAGAAGTGGAACCCGGTGGCGGACTGCCGCTTCGACATGTTCCCGGCCCGGTCGACGCGCACGAACGACCAGGGGATCCCGCGCAGGTTGGGCCGCTGCAGGGTGGACAGGCGGTGGCAGATCGTCTCGTACGACAGCGAATAGAAGGCCGACAACCGTTCGATGTCGTAGCGGAAGTCCTCGGCAGCACCGTGGAACTGTTCGTACGGCATCGTCGCGGCGGCCGCGAAGTAGTTCGCCAACCCCGACATGCCCAGCGCGCGAGCCTCGTCGGAGGAGAAGTTCCCCTCGTCGACGAGTCGGCGCATCAGGTCGCCGTACTCGAAGTAGGCGAGTTCGGAGGCCAGCTTGAACATCCGTTGGCCGGGGCCGAGTGCGGCGGAGATCTCGAGTCGGCCGGTGTCGGGGTCGAGGCGGTGCAACAGGTCGTCGCCGAGGTCGACCCGGCGGACGATCTGCACCCGGTGCACCGTCTCGAGCCGGTTGGCAATCTCGGTGCGGACGTCGCCGGAGTGCATCCGCATCCGCGTCACCATCTCCTCGGCGGCGACGTCGAGGTCGTCGAGGTAGTTGTTGCGGGCGGAGAAGAAGTCGCGGACTTCTTCGTGTGGAGCGCTGATCGTTCCGCGCATACTTCGGTCCCCGCGCTCGTCGATGGCCGCAGCGAGCTGGTCGGCGGCGACCCGGTAGCGCCGGTGAAGGTTGACCACGGCCGTCGCGATGGCCGGATGGGCCGCGACCATGTCGGCGAGCTCTTGTGGATCGGTGGCGGTCTCGGATGCCTCCGATCGAGCGGCGCGAGGGGTGGTGGTGAGGTGTTCCTCGATGAGCGCTTCACGGAGCTCGGCGACCAGTCGGATGTCGTCCTGCGGGTCGAAGAATGCGGCGTCGATGCCGAAGACCTCGGCGATCCGCCCCAGCACTGCGGCGGTCAGCGGGCGGGCGTCGTGCTCGATCTGGTTCAGGTAGGACGCGGAGATGCCCAATTCGGCCGCCAGTCGAACCTGCGATTGCCCGCGTTCGGAGCGGAGCTGCTTGAGTCGTGATCCCACGTATTGCGAACGCGGCCGCGCGTCATCGGTGCCGCTTGTGCGGGTGGGATTCTGTCGGGGTGTCTCGCTCATGCCGTCCCCGGTACGGTGTCGCGCATGGGTTCTCCAAGAGCGGTGTCGGCCATCGCGGTCGTGGTCGCGATTCTCGGCCTGGTGGGCTGTTCCTCCACGGTAGACCTCGCGCCGGCCGAGCCCGGCGCGATGTTGTTGGCGCCGATGGAACTCCCACCCGGGTTCGGGCCGGTGTCGGCGACCGTGGCCGAGCTGGTCGCGGCCAACGCCGGTCCGTTGGCGGCCGCCGCCCGGGCGGTCGTCGCGCCACCGGATTGCCGGCCGACCGCCGACGCCGACCTGAACGGACGTTTGAGCGATGACGACGCGGCGCTGCTGGCCGCCCGCAGTCCGGATGCGTCGCTGAGCAACCTGGTCTTCGCCGGGGACCGGGACATCGACGCCGATGTGCGGCAGCGGACCGGCGCCTGCGCGACCACGCGCACGACGATCCCCGACGGGGTCCGGGCGGGCGCGATCATCACCGCCGAGCACCGCGTGCTGCCACCGCCGGTCCTGACCGGGGCTCGGCCGGGGCGGCTCGGCCAACTCGGACGGCTCACGATCACCCAGATCGTTCTCTTCCGCACCGATTCGACCACGACTCTGCCCGATGGCACGACATCGCGGTCGGTGTCGTACGCCGGGTACGCCGCAGTCCACAGCCCGGGTGCCGATGCGCCGCATCGGTACACCGTGGCGCTGACCGTGGCCGGCGATCCGACCCCGTTCGTCAAGCCGTTCCCGGAGGTTCGGGATCCGATGTCAGAGCGGGCGTTCCTCGAACTGTTCAGCAAGGCGCTCACCGCCGCTGCGCGCGCCTGATCGGGCCGACTCGGAGCGCAAACCCGTTGTGACGCCCGGCACATGGGCGCCGCGGGGCGCCGACAGGGCTGTGACCTGCGGGCCGGAAGGCGGTGGGTGTCGGCAGTGGAACCGGGTCGCAAAATCCCAGTACGCACGTACTTTTTTCCGCTTCGACGGTGAACTTTCACAAAAGTAGTTTCGCAAACTTTGCAAATATGGTGCAAAAGATGGCCCAACTTTGCATGCGGAAGCGACTGGACCTGCGGGTTTGTTCTGTGGCACCCTTGCATCAGGCACCGCCTAGAGGCTCCGGATTCTTCGCAATCCGCCACGGCCTTTCGTAAGTAGAAGAAAGCGAATGCACTAATGAGCAACGTCGGAAAGCCACGTACCGCTGCCGAGATCCAGCAGGACTGGGACAGCAACCCCCGCTGGAAGGGCATCACCCGCGACTACACCGCCGAGCAGGTCGCCGAGCTGCAGGGCAACGTCCTCGAGGACCACACGCTCGCCCGCCGCGGCGCCGAGATCCTCTGGGAGGGCGTGACCAAGGGCGACGACAGCTACATCAACGCACTGGGCGCACTCACCGGCAACATGGCCGTCCAGCAGGTGCGCGCCGGCCTCAAGGCCATCTACCTCTCCGGCTGGCAGGTCGCCGGCGACGCCAACCTGTCGGGCCACACCTACCCCGACCAGTCGCTCTACCCGGCCAACTCGGTCCCGTCGGTCGTCCGCCGCATCAACAACGCGATGCTGCGCGCCGACGAGATCGCCCGCGTCGAGGGTGACACCTCGGTCGACAACTGGGTCGTCCCGATCGTGGCCGACGGCGAGGCCGGCTTCGGTGGTGCGCTGAACGTCTACGAACTGCAGAAGGCCATGATCGCCGCGGGTGCGGCCGGCACCCACTGGGAGGACCAGCTCGCGTCGGAGAAGAAGTGCGGCCACCTCGGCGGCAAGGTGCTGATCCCGACCCAGCAGCACGTGCGGACCCTCACCTCGGCCCGTCTGGCCGCCGACGTCGCCAACACGCCGACCGTCGTCATCGCCCGTACCGACGCCGAGGCCGCCACCCTGCTGACCTCTGATGTCGACGAGCGCGACCGCCCGTTCCTGGACGGTACCCGCACCTCGGAAGGCTTCTACGGCATCAAGAACGGCATTGAGCCCTGCATCGCCCGTGCCAAGGCCTACGCGCCCTACGCCGACCTGATCTGGATGGAGACCGGCAAGCCCGACCTCGAGCTGGCCAAGCGGTTCGCCGAGGCCGTCAAGGCCGAGTACCCCGACCAGCTGCTGGCCTACAACTGCAGCCCGTCGTTCAACTGGAAGCAGCACCTCGACGATGCCACCATCGCGAAGTTCCAGAACGAGCTGGGCAAGATGGGCTTCAAGTTCCAGTTCATCACGCTGGCCGGCTTCCACGCCCTCAACTACTCGATGTTCGATCTGGCGCACGGCTACGCCCGCAACCAGATGACCGCGTACGTCGACCTGCAGGAGCGCGAGTTCGCTGCTGAGGAGCGCGGTTACACCGCCACCAAGCACCAGCGCGAGGTCGGTGCGGGCTACTTCGACCGGATCGCCACCACGGTTGACCCCAACACGTCGACCGCCGCGCTCAAGGGCTCGACCGAAGAGGGCCAGTTCCACTAGGAACCACCGCGCACGGAGTCGGGGTGGCGGCGGACTGACGTCGCCGCCCCGACTCCCTTCGCACGCACACCACAGCCAGATTCCATGGCCTGAGAACCACACCCGAGTCTTACAACCACACCCGCAATACCGATCCCCAGTTTGAGGAGCCATCCCATGGCAAGCCAGAAGATCACGCGAGTCGGAGTCATCGGTGCCGGCCAGATGGGCGCAGGAATCGCCGAGGTGTGTGCGCGCGCCTCCGTCGACGTCTTGGTCTACGAGTCCACCCGCGAGTTGGCGGCAGCCGGGCGTGCCCGTGTCATGCGGTCGCTCGATCGTGGCGTCTCCAGCGGCAAACTGACCGAACGTGAGCGGGAACAGGCCGCGTGGCGGCTCCGTTTCACCTCCGACCTGGGCGACTTCGCCGACCGGCAGCTCGTCGTCGAGGCCGTCGTCGAGGACGAGGCGGTCAAGATCGCGATCTTCGCCGAGTTGGACAAGGTCGTGACCGACCCGAACGCGGTGCTCGCGTCCAACACGTCGTCGATCCCGATCATGAAGCTGGGCATGGCCACCCAGAACGCGGCCCGCGTGGTCGGCATGCACTTCTTCAACCCGGTCCCGGTGCTCCCGCTCGTCGAGTTGGTGACGACGCTGATGACCAGCCCCGAGGTCGCCGAGCGCGCTGAGTCGTTCGCCCGCGATGTGCTGGGCAAGCAGGTCGTCCGCTCCGCGGACCGCTCCGGTTTCGTGGTCAACGCACTGCTCGTGCCGTATCTGCTCTCGGCGATCCGCATGGTCGAATCCGGCTTCGCCACCGTCGAGGACATCGACAAGGCCATGGTGCTGGGCACCGCACACCCGATGGGTCCGCTGCGGCTCACCGACCTCGTCGGGCTCGACACCGTCAAGGCGATCGCCGACAAGATGTACGAGGAGTTCAAGGAGCCGCTGTACTCGCCGCCGCCGTTGTTGCTGCGCATGGTCGAGGCCGGGCGCATCGGTAAGAAGGCCGGCCGCGGGTTCTACCAGTACGACGCGAAGTAGCAGGTCCGCGCCATGACCGACGCGGACAGCATTGAATACGGCTCGTCGATTCTCGGTTACCCGAGGATTGGCGCCCACCGCGAGTTGAAGTTCGCCCTCGAGGGCTATTGGCACGGCACCACCGGCCGCGACGAATTGCTCGCCAAGGGCCGCGAACTCGCCGACGGTGTGTGGCTCGAACTCGCCGCGACGGGTCTCGAGCAGGTGCCGGGCAACACCTTCTCCTTCTACGACCATGTGCTCGACAACGCAGTGCTGTTCGGTGCGACCCCGCCCCGGTTTGCCGATCTCGCCGACGAACTGGAGCCGATCGACCTCTACTTCGCGATGGCCCGCGGCAAGCCCGAGCACCCGCCGCTGGAACTGATCAAGTACTTCAACACCAACTACTTCTACCGCCAGCCCGAGATCGACCCCACCATGGCGTTCTCGCTGCACGCGGAGGGTTTGCTCGACGAGCATCGGCGTGCCAAGGCGCAGGGGATCGAGCTGCGGCCGGTCGTGCTCGGTCCGGCCTCGTTGCTGCTGCTGTCCAAGCCCGCGCCCGGCTCACCCGAGGACTTCGCCCCGATCGATCGCCTCGACGACCTGCTGCCCGTCTATGCCGACCTGCTCGAACGGCTGGCCAAGCAGGGTGCGAAGTGCATCCAGTTCGACGAGCCCTGCTACACCAGCGACCGGACTGCGGCCGACCTCGACGCGCTGCGCCACGCCTACACGGTGCTGAGCGCGGGCGCGCTGCGGCCGCGCATCCTTGTGACCGGCCCGTACGGCGACCTCGGTGAGGCCTTGCCGATCCTGGCCTCGACGAATATCGAGGCGATCGGCGTCGACCTGGTCAGCGAGCCGATGTCGGCGTCGGAGCTGGCCGCTGTGCCCGGGCTCAAGCGCAAACGTCTCTACGCGGGTGTGATCGACGGTCGCAACGTGTGGAAGGCCGCCAAGGGCGGCAAGCTGGACTTTCTGCTCGAGATCAAGGAGCAGATCCCCGATCTCGTCGTGTCCACGTCGTGCTCGTTGATGCATGTGCCGATCGATGTGCTGATCGAGCCGGATCTGCCCGGGGAGGTGGCTGATCGGCTGTCCTTCGCCAAGCAGAAGGTCGCCGAGGTGGTGGCGCTGGCGAAGGCCGTGACCAACGGGGCGCCCGAGCACTGGTACACCCGTCCCGCAACCGTGCACTTCAAGCTGAAGCACGACGTCCGGCAGCGGGTCGCGAACATTCGGCCCGACCAACGGCAGCGGATGCCCTACGCGGAGCGAAAGGTCTTGCAAGACAAGGCACTCGGGCTGCCACCGGTCCCGACGACGACGCTGGGCTCCTTCCCGCAGACCGCGCAGGTGCGCCAGGCCCGCTACTACTACGGGCAGGGCCGGCTCTCCTGGGAGGAGTATGCGCAGCGGCTGCGCGACGAGATCAAGCGCGTCATCGAGTTGCAGGAGGACATCGGCCTGGACGTGCTGGTGCACGGCGAGGCCGAGCGCAACGACATGGTGCAATACTTCGCCGAGCTGATGGAGGGCTACGCGGCCACCCACATGGGCTGGGTGCAGGTCTACGGCTCGCGGTGCGTACGGCCGCCGATCATCTACGGCGACATCAAGCGCAAGCACCCGATGACCGTCGAGTGGACCGGTTATGCGCAGTCGTTGACCGACAAGCCGGTCAAGGGCCTGCTCACCGGCCCGGTGACCATGCTGGCCCGCTCGTTCGTGCGCCAGGATCAGCCGCTGTACGAAACGGCCGAGCAGATCGCCCTCGCGGTCCGCGACGAGATCGCCGACCTGGAGAAGGCCGGGATCACCATCATCCAGATTGATGAGCCGTCGATCCGGGAGCTCTTGCCGCTGCGCGAGCGCGGCCGCCAGGGCTACCTAGACTGGGCGGTCAACGCCTTCCGGCTCGCCGTCGGCGGAGCGAAGCCCCAGACGCAGATCCACACCCACCTGGGCTACTCCTCGATTGCCCGGGTCGTCGAGGCATTCGAGGCGATGGACGCCGACGTCGTGTCGATCGTGGCGACTCGCCATATCGACTGGGTGTTCGCGCAGTTGGCCAAGGGCACCGCGCTATCGCACGGGGTCGGACCGGGGGTCTATGAGAGCCGCAGTGCGCTGATCCCCGACATCGACGAGATCGACGAGCGCATCGCGCGGGCGACCCGCGCCATCGATCCCGAACGGTTGTGGGTCAACCCCGACGGCGGGCTCAAGACGCGGCACTATTGGCAGCTCGAGCCGTCGCTGCGCAACATGGTTGCGGCGGCACGGCGCGAGCGGCGCAGGATCGCTTCTCGCGACGACGACTGAGCCCGGACGGCTGGCCCCGGACGACTGAGCCCGGGGGTGCGGCGCGCTCGGCGGGTCGAGGGGGCTAGAGGTCGGCGACCCGCTGCTTTTCGACGTCGAGGTTGAAGGTGGCCTTCGGCCACTGCAGGCCCAACCCCTCGAGGGCGTCGATGAGCAGCTCGCACACGGCGAGTCGGGAGAACCATTTGCGGTCGGCGCCGACGATGAACCACGGGGCGTGGTCCTTGTCCGTCTGGTCGAAGATCGCCTGGTAGGCCGACAGGTACTCGTCCCAGTAGTTGCGCTCGTCGACGTCGGCCGGGTTGTACTTCCAGTACTTGGACGGATTCTCCAGCCGCTCGGTGAGCCGCTTCTTCTGCTGGCCCTTGGACACGACGAGTGCGATCTTGATGACCGTGGTGCCGGTGCTGACGAGTTCGCGCTCGAACTGGTTGATCAGGTCATAGCGCTGCGACCAGACCGACTCGGAGACCAGATTGTGGACGCGCACCGGCAGGACGTCCTCATAGTGGCTGCGATCGAAGATGCCGATGCGCCCGGCGGGTGGCAATGCCCGGTGGATGCGCCACAGGAAGTCGTGGGCGAGTTCCTCGAGTGTCGGCTTGCCGAAACCCTTGATCGTCAGCCCTTGTGGGTCGACCAGGCCGCCCACGTGGCGGACGATGCCCCCCTTGCCCGCGGTGTCCATGCCCTGGATCACGAGCAGCACGCTGCGGGGGTCGCCGGACCGCCCGTTGGCGAAGAGCATCTCCTGCAGGTCGGCCAGGCGTGCACCGCGCTTCGCGAGTGCGTCTGCACCCCCAGCCTTGTCCCCGTCGAACCCCGGCGTCGACGACGGGTCGTAAGCCGCCACCGGTCCGGCGGCCGCGGCCCGCAGCGCCACACGCGGGGCCGTGGTCCACCCCGGGGGAAGAGTTGTCTGCTTGCCCATCAGTCAGTCCTCCTGTGTGTCACTGACGGGCTGTGTGTCACTGGCGGGCGGGAACAGCGGCCCGCCGCCAAAGGCCCCTCGATGGGAGTCTGGCACGGTGGTGCCGTCGTTGTTCACGATCCCGTGGGTTGCGCCGTACTCGGCGGTGATGACGGTGTGGCCGTTGAGGTCGGTGAGGCCGGGATCGTCGGCCAGCGCGGCGATCACCCGGCCGACGAACTCGGGATCCTCGGCGCGGTCGACCGGGAACCCCGCGAACTCCGACAGTCCGCTGCCCAACAGCAGTGGCGTGCGGATCAACCCGAGCCACAGCGAGACGGCGGTGACGCCGGTGCCGGCCAAGTCTGCGCCCATGTCGAAGGCCATCTTGTCCAACGCGGTCTTGCCCATCCCGTAGAGGACGGAGTGCAGTTGCCCGCGGCTGCCGAAGGACGACGTGGAGGCGATCAGCCCGCTGCCCTGGGGCACCATCAGTTGTGCCGCGTGGACGGCGGCGACGTAGTGCGAGCGCACGCCGATTCCGATCAGGGAGTCCCAGTCCGACACCGGGCGCTGGTAGAACTTCGCGGTGAACCCGGCGAACCCGCGTGGCGAGGCCCACGCATTGTTGACCAGCAGGTCGAGCCGGCCGGCGTCGTCGGCGATGCGCGCGAACGCGGCGGCGACGGCGTCGTCGTCGGCGTGATCGACCGGCAGCGCCACGGTGCCCTCGGGGCCCTCGCCGCGCCGGGACGTGCCGTAGACGCGCCAACCCGAGTCCCGCAATGCGGTGGCGACTCCGTGGCCGACTCCGCGGCTGGCTCCGGTGACGAGGGCGATGCGCTCTTGGGTGGAAGACATCTGATCACCCTAGGGCAGGGCCGCCCGCCAATATCTGGCTCGCCCGGTGTCGGGTAGGACAGACTGGACGCTATGTCTGCTTCGCCAATCGTGTCACCCGAGCCGGCCCCGGGCACACCGCGCCCGTCGGGTGGTCCGGCGCTGGGCGCGGCGGCGGCCCGCGCCGACGAGGAGCGGCGTCGCGACCTGCGGAAGATGAAGGCGGCGGCGACGGGGTTCCTGGTCTTCGCCGCCGTCGTCTACCTCTTCACCCGGTACCTCGAATCCCGCGACGGCGCCGACCTGGCCGCGTGGGTCCCCTATGTGCGGGCGGCGTCGGAGGCGGGCATGGTCGGCGCACTGGCCGACTGGTTCGCGGTCACCGCGCTGTTCCGCCACCCGCTGGGCCTGCCGATCCCGCACACGGCGCTGATCAAGCGCAAGAAGGATCAGATCGGCGACCAGCTCGGTGGATTCATCGAGGAGAACTTCATGGTGCCCGAGCTCATCGAGGAGCGGGCGGCCAGTCTGGAGCTTCCCCGCCGGATGTCGACGTGGTTCGCCGATCCGCGCAATGCGCCGAGGGTGTCCGAAGAGGCCGCACGCCTGGTCAGCCTGGCCGCGGAGATGTTGGACGACGAGGACGTCGAGAAGTTTCTGATGGCCGCAGTGCGCTGGGCCGCCGAGCCGGACTGGTCCCAACCCATGGGGCGGATCCTCGAGCAGCTCGTGGAGGAGGACCGGCTCGAACCGATGTTGCAGCTCGGGAGCGACCGCGCCCACGAGTGGGCGCTGGGGAGCCTGGATCTGATCGACCGGCTCGTGGATCGCGACGGCCCGCAGTGGATGCCGAAGTTCGCCGCGAACTTCGTCGGCGACAAGATCTACAAGGAGCTGGTGGACTTCACCGCGAAGGTGGCCGCGGACCCGCACCACGACTTGCGGCGGGCGATGATCGGTGCCATCACCCAGTTCGCCAACGACCTGCAGTACGACCCGGCGACCATCGCCAAATTCGAAGGACTCAAGACGGAGTTGGTCGGCCGCGACGAGGTGACGGGTGCGGCGTCGACGGCGTGGAAGGCGGGCAAGGCCGTCATCGAGAAGATGCTCGACGATCCGAACGACACGCTGCGAAACACCATCGCGAACTCGGTCATCCAGGTCGCCGAGCGCATTCGCGATGACGAGCCGCTCCAGCAGAAGATGAACAGCTGGGTGGCCCGCGGCGCGCACCATGTCGCGGCCAACTATGCGAACGAGATCATCTCGGTTATCACCGAAACCGTCCGCGGGTGGGACGCGCAGGAGACCAGCGACAAGATCGAGTTGCAGGTGGGGCGCGACCTGCAGTTCATCCGGATCAACGGGACGGTGGTCGGCGCGCTGGCGGGCCTCGCCATCTACACCGTTTCGGTGCTGATCTTCCACCACTGAGTGGCACGCGGAGGCTGTCGCCCCGGCCGGGTGTGGCCTTGCTAACAGCCTGCTTGCATTTGCTAGCGTTGCCGGTGATACTTGGGTGGACGACCCAAGGAGGCATGCCCGCGATGAACGACACGGCGCAATCCCCCGCCGCTGCGGCCGACAGTTCGGCGACCACTCGGGAGGCGGTGACCACCGCCGCATCCGATATCGGCGGGTTCATCAGATCCCAACGAGTCGCAGCCCAGGTGTCGTTGCGCCAGCTCGCGGAGCGGGCCGGGGTGAGCAACCCTTACCTGAGCCAGATCGAGCGCGGCCTGCGCAAGCCGTCGGCCGACGTGCTGGCGCAGATCGCCAAGGGGCTGCGCGTCTCGGCGGAGGTCCTCTACGTGCGTGCCGGGATCCTTGAGGAGCGTCCGGCCTCTCCGGTGCGCGACGCGCTGATCGCCGACGAGTCGATCAGCGAGCGCCAGCGGCAGATGCTGCTGGAGATCTACGAGTCTTTCCGCAACGAGAACCAGTCCAAGCCCGAATAGGCACCCCGAATAGGCACCCAGTCCCACCCGAGCAACCGACCACCGACCGAGCAACAAATTCAACAACCAACAGGAGGAATCCAGATGACCGAGAATCCGTTCAACAACGCCGTCGCGCAGGCCACCACCGTGCTCAACCAGCTCCGTGAGCGCAGCGAGGCCACCATCGAGCAGGCGCAGGCGCGTTTCGACGAGACCCGCGACACCGCGCAGACCCGCTTCGACGAGACCTGGGAGCAGGCCGTCGCCCGGTTCAACGAGGCCAAGGAGCGCCTGGCGTCGCTGCCCGTCGAGCTGCCCACCGACCTTGACGAGCTCCGTGCCAAGTTCAGCCCCGAGGAGCTGCGCAAGGTTGCCGAGAGCTACCTGGCCGTGGCGGCCGGTGTGCTGAACTCGCTGAGCGAGCGCGGCGAAGAGGTTGTCGGCAAGCTCAAGGAGTACCCGCTCGTCGAGGAGAACCTGCCCAAGCTGGAGAAGGTCTACAACGACGCCCGCAGCTTGACCGAGGAGGCGCTGGGCACCATCTCGGACCAGTCCCTCACGGTCGGCGAGCGTGCCGCGGCGCTGGTGAACCTCCCGGGCGAGGCCGCCAAGAAGGCTCCGGCCAAGAAGGCTGCCGCCGAGAAGGCTGCCGCCGAGAAGGCTCCGGCCAAGAAGGCTGCCGCCGAGAAGGCTCCGGCCAAGAAGGCTGCGGCCGCGACGGCTCCGGCCAAGAAGGCCCCGGCCAAGAAGGCTGCGGCCGCGACGGCCCCGGCCAAGAAGGCTCCGGCCAAGAAGGTCGCGCCGAAGAACTGATCGCCGCTGACCGCGTCTGACGAAGTCCACGCCCCGCTCTCGCATAGAGTTGGGGCGTGGACTTTGTCAGTGCCTTGGGGTTGACCCAGCAAGTCGTCATTCTCGCGCTGGGAGCGGTGGCCGGTCTCGCCGGCCTCGTCACGGTGGTGCACGCGGCCGTGCAGCGCCCGGACGCGTTCACCGCCGTCGACCGTCAATCCAAAGCGTTCTGGGTGGGGGTGTTGGCGTTGTCGACGTTGTTCCTCGCACTCTTCGGCGTCGCGGGCGGGGCGAGTCCCATCATCGGGATGATCTGCCTGATCGGCCTCGTGGCGGTATTGGTCTACCTCGTCGACGTCCGGCCCAAGGTCGACGAGGTCCAGGGCCGCCGCTGGTTCCGGAAACTCTGACGCGGTGGCCGAGTACCGAATCAACGACCTCGCCCACATCTCTGGGGTGTCGGTCCGCAACATCCGGGTGTACCAGGACCGCGGACTCCTCCCGCCGCCGGTCATCAAGGGCCGGACCGGCTGGTACTACGACGAACACCTGGTGCGGTTGAACCTGGTCTCCCGCATGCTCGAGCGCGGCTACACCTTCGCGACTATCAGCGAGTTGCTCACTGCCGCGCACCACGGGATGACGGTGGAACACGTCTTGCGCGGCGGACCCAAGCGCGGTCGGTTCCAGACCCTCAAGCGCGCCGCGACGATCACCATCGCCGAACTGCGCAAGTCTCTCAACGCCAGCGATCGGACTATCGCACTGAGTCAGAAGCTCGGCCTATTGGTCAAGGAGGGGGCGGGATTCGCGGTGACGAACCCGGAGCTCCTCGAGGGTGCCGAGACCCTGGTGAAGGGCGGCCTCGACGTCGATGTGCTGCTCGACCGCTGGCTGCGCGTGCAGAACGACCTCGAGGATGTCGCGCACAGCTTCGTCTCCATGATCACCGACCGGTTCGTCGACGCGAGCCTGCTCGGACTCGACGACGTGGAGATCGGCAAGATCTCCGAGCTGATCCGGCGGGTCCGCCCGCTGGCCCATGAGATCGTCGACAGCACCTTCACCAAAGCGCTGGACAAGGAGATATCCAATGCCCTGGGCGAAGTGATCAAGATCCTCGAGTCCGCCGCCGACACCCCCGAAGGAGCACCGGGAAGCGGTGCGGAGCAGGATTGAAGCCATGAAGCTCACCCGTATTGCAGCAGCGACTGCCCTCATCGGCGCCGGCGGGACTGCCCTCGGTGTCGGCCGGCTCCTCGGCGGCACCGTCGTGGCGGGGCTGCGGGGCGGTCCCGTGCCCTCCGACGGTCCGGATCCCGCATTGGAGTCACCGGGCGCCGCTCCGTACCGGACCCACGTCCACACCGCCGACGGTGCCGAGCTCAACGTACTGACCTATCCCGCCGACGACGCAGGTGATACCGCCGACGTGGTGGTATTCGTGCACGGCTGGGCGTGCAACACGACCTACTGGAATCCACAGGTCAACCACCTCCTGGGTCGGCGGACCGTCGTGACTTTCGACCAGCGCGGCCACGGTGAGTCCAGGCTCGGACGGGCCCGTCCGACGACGGAGCTGCTCGGCAAGGACCTCGAAGCGGTCCTGGCGGCTGTGGTCCCGCCGGGCCGCAAGGCGGTCCTGGTCGGACACAGTCTGGGCGGTATCACCATTCAGGCGTGGGCCGACGCCCACGCCGACGAGGTCAACGAGCGGATTTCGGCGGTGGTGCTCCAGTCCACCGCCGCGACCGATATCCTCGGCCGTCACCGGTTGTTCCCCGCAGACCGGCCGGCCTACACGAAGCCCTTCGAGCATGTGACCGGCGTGCTGTTCGTGAGCACGCCGGTGCCGCTGCCGCACACGAAGGCGGGTCCCCAGATGGCCCGGTACACCGCCATGGCCGACACCGCGCGCGGCGCCCACGTCGTCTTCGTCGAAGAGATGTTGCGCGCGTGCTCACCGTTCGCGCGCGGGCTGCTGGGCAGCGGTCTGGTGGGGTTCGACGTCCGCACCGGGACCGAGGCGCTGACCGTCCCGACCACGGTCATGGTCGGCACCGAGGACAAACTGCTGCCGCCGGTGCATGCGCAGCAGATCGCCGACATCCTTGCGGGGGTGGGGGCGCTGCGCCGGCATGTCGTGCTCGACGGCATCGGCCACATGCTGAGCATCGAGGCGTCGGCGGCTTTCAACGATGCCCTCGACGAGATCATCGACGCCGACAAGGCACCCGCCAAGAAGGCACCTGCGAAGAAGCCGGCCGCGAAGAAGCCGGCCGCGAAGAAGACCGTGGCGAACAAGACCGTGGCGAACAAGACCGTGGCGAACAAGACCGTGGCGAACAAGGCACCCGCGAAGAACGCACCCGCGAAGAAGGCAGCCGCGAAGACTCCGGAGCCGGACCAGGCCGATGACGGCGGTACGACTACAACCGGCAGTTGACTACAACCGGCAGTTGATGAAGACCGGTTCTGGGGTGAGGGTCACCCCGAACTTCGCCCCGACCCCGTCGCGCACCGTGCGCGCCAGTGACAACAGGTCGGTGGTGGTGCCCGCGCCGCGGTTGGTCAGCGCGAGCGTGTGCTTCGTGGACAGGCGGACCGGCGCGTCGGCGCCCGGGTAGCCCTTCGTGAAGCCGGCGCGCTCGATCAACCAACCGGCCGAGAGCTTCGTGTCGGTGCCCGACGGTGTCTGTGGGCCCGACGGTGTCTGCGGGCCGGACGGGAACTGTGGGATGGCGACGTCGGGCCCGAGGACGTCGACGATCTGGGCCAGTACCGCCGCGGTATCGCGCGCCGAGACGATGGGGTTGGTGAAGAAGGATCCCGCGCTGTAGGTGTCGGGGTCGGCGGGGTCGAGCACCATTCCCTTGGTCCGGCGCAGGGCCAGCACGGCGGCACGCACGTCGCCCGCGTCGGCGGTGTGCCCCTCGTTGCGGCCGAGTGCACGGGCCAGTTCGCGATAGGCCAGCGGGGCCGAGACCCGATCGGGCTGCAGCCACAGGGACACCCTCGTCACGATGCGATCGTCACGGTATTTGAGATTGGAATGCCGGTATCGCAGATCCAATGCTTCGGGGACCGCCCAGGCAAGGGTGCGCGTCGACCGGTCGTAGACCTCGACCGCGCGCAGCGCATCGCCGATCTCCACTCCGTAGGCGCCGACGTTTTGAACCGGCGTGGCCCCGGTCGACCCCGGGATCCCCGACAGGCACTCGAGGCCGCCGAATCCCTCGGCGACCGTCTGGGCGACGAGCGAGTCCCAAGCCACCCCGGCGTCGGCGGTCACGAAGGGACGCGAACGTTCCTCGCCGAACTCGACACCGGCGGATTCGATCCGCACGACCGTGCCGTCGAACCCTTCGTCGGCGACCACCAGGTTCGAGCCGCCCCCGATCACGAGCACCTTCTCGCCGGCATCGTCGCAGGCGGTCACCATGGCCACCACCTCGGCGGTGGTCGCGGCGCGGACCAGGGCGCGCGCCGGGCCGCCGAGGCGCAGCGTGGTCAGATCGGCAAGGACGGCGGTGGTCACGGGGTATGACGCTAGCGCACGCGCGCAGCGGCCCTGCGTGGCTCCGATCTCTGTGATGGGATGGTGGCCATGGCAACGAAGCTGGAACACGTCGTCTCCTACCCCTTCAGCACCGATCGGTTGTGGGAGGTGGTGACGACTGAGCGGTATTGGCGGGACCTGTTGACCGCGATCAACCGGGACAAGGGCGTCTTGGAGTCGTTCGCCCACGACGGCGACACCGTCACCGTGGGGTGCCAACAGGTCGTCGACGAGAACAAACTGCCCTCGATTGTGACGAAGGTCCGTGGCGGCGACCTCGTCATCGCGCGCCATACGGTCCTGCGGCGCACCGGCGCCGACATCACCGGTGAGCTCACCGCCACTGTCGACGGTGCGCCCGCCAAGGTGGTGGGCACCCAGGTGAGCAGCGGCGATCCGTCCGGTACCCGCTACATCGCGGAGGTCGCGGTCGGCATCCCGCTGTTCGGCGGCAAGATCGAAAAGGCGATCGGCGACCAGCTCGTCGCACTGCTCGACGCCGAGCGTGACGAGACTCTCAATTGGGAGGCGGGCAACCGATAGCGGTAACCTGACCGACATGGCACGACGGCTCAGCTATTCCGCCCGCTACCCCCATCCCGCCGAGAAGCTCTACCAAGCGCAGATGGAGCGGCAGTATTGGGACGACATGATGGCGGGATTCCAGATGATCTCGCCGCACTGCGAGGTGGCCGAGTTCATCTCCGACCCGTCGGTCGGGATGCGGGTGGTGCTCAAACAGACGATCGGGCGCGACCAACTGCCACCGATCGCTCAGACGGTGATGATGAAGGACATGATCATCACGCGCGAGGAGTCCTTCGGCGTGTTCCACCCCGACGAGGTGACCGCGGGCAGCTACAACGCGGCGATCCCGGCCGGCCCGGGCAGCCTGAACGGCGTGCAGGAGTTGTTCGCCACGGATTCGGGCTGCGTCATCCGCAAGACGACGGAGGTCAAGGTCTTCGTCCCGTTCATCAATCAGAAGCTCGAGCAGCTGATGCTGGTCAACGCCGTCGACCTCTTCCGGGCCGAGGCGGAATACGCCAAGGATTGGATCGACAAGAACCTCTGACGCCCCCAACGGACCAGCGGTGTTTCGCGCCGGGACCTAGACTCGCACCATGCGTGTCGCGATGGCACAGCTCGCGGTGGGCGATGACCCGTCGGCGAACCTGGTGACGGTGGGCGAGTGCGTGTCGGCGGCCGCCGACGGTGGCGCAGACCTGATCGTCTTTCCCGAGGCGACGATGTGCCGCTTCGGCAAGCCGTTGGCGCCGGTCGCCGAGCGCCTCGACGGCCGATGGGCCTCGCGGGTGCGCGAGATCGCCCGGCGCCACGACACCGCCATCGTCGTCGGAATGTTCACGCCGGCAACGGCGGACTCGGGTGGGGCGCGCGTGCGCAACACGGTCATCGTCGTCGACCGGGCGGGCCGATTGTGGGCCTATGACAAGATCCACCTGTACGACGCGTTCGGATTCGCCGAGTCCGCCACGGTCGAGGCCGGCCATGCGGCCCTCGTCGTGGATCTCGCGCTTGCCGACGGCTCGTCGGCGCGCCTGGGCGTCGCCACATGCTACGACCTGCGTTTCCCGGACCTGTTCGGTGCTCTCGCCGATGCCGGTGCGCAACTGATCGCGGTGCCGGCGTCATGGGCGCCCGGCCCGGGAAAAGCCGAACAATGGCGTGCGCTGACCACGGCTCGCGCCCTCGATTCGGGCGCCTACATCGTGGCCGTCGACCAGGCGCCGCCGGTTCCAGGGCAGGCGGAGGCGGCGCCCACCGGGGTCGGGCACAGCCGGTTGGTCGATCCGTTCGGTAGCGTGGTGGGAGACGAGTACGGGGAATCGCCGCGGGTTGGGATTCACCACCTCGATTTGTCGGGTGCCGGACGGGCCCGAGACGTAATGGGAATGAGGGCTCACCGGCGGCCGATTGCCATCCCCGAGCCGAGGACCCCCGACGAGCGATAGGAGCGGGCCCTGTGACCGATGATGATGACTGGACTTCTGCTGACGAACCACTGAAGAAGACCGCACCCCCGACGACGGAGATGCCCGCCGTCGCCGACACAGTGGCGGGCGGCGACGAATTGTGGCCCGATGAGGGCGAGCCCGGTTCCGAAGACTCACACTCCGACGGTGCGACCCCCGAGGTTGCCACCGGGTCGGTCGGCACTGCCTCCGTCGGCCGCTCGACCGAGCCGGTCACGTCGGCGCCGGGCAAATCGTTGCGCTTTTCCAAGAAGTGGGCCGCGATCGGGTTGACCGGGGCGCTCGCCGTCACGGGACTGGGCCTCGGCGGGGCGGAATACTATCTGCGCCACCAGGTGACCAGCTGTATCAGCAAGGCATTCGGCTCGCTGACCGGTGCGCCCACCAGCGTCTCGATCAGCGGGAAGCCCATGCTGTGGCAGGTGCTCACCAAAGAGATCCCGTTCGTCGAGGTCAACTCCTCCGGCGCCGGTCCGGACGAGGGCAGTCTGCATCTGCGCGTCGACCACATCGCCGGAAGCGGGCAGCGGTCGACCATCAGCGCCATCAACGGCAACGGCTATATCCCCTTCGACCGCGTCGTCGCCGCCGCACGCAGCGGAGCCTCCGCTTCCGGCCAGAAGACGGTGCCCAACGGCCTCGATCAGATGGGGAGCAGCGGGCAGATCGAGTCCATCCGGTCCAACAACGACGGCACGTTTGACGTGAACGCCACTGTGACCGCGATCATCCTCCCGCTGCCGGTGGCCGTCACCCTGCGTCCCCAGATCAAGGACGGCAAGGCCCACTTCGAGGTGGTGCGCGCCAGCATGTTGTCGTTCGGGATCCCCCCGGACTTCGCGCAGACCGTCGTCGACACGACCACCACGGCGATGTTCGGCTCGACACTCAAGGATGTGTCGCTCTCGAAACTGGCGGTTCGCGGGGAAGGGGTCGAGTTCGCCATCCACGGGTCCGACATCGCCGTGGACGAGAACTTCGTGCGCCCCAGCAGCGACTGCAGCGGCGCGGTCACCGCGACGGGCTGACGGGCTGTCCGCCACCAGGCTGCCCGACACCCGGCGTACTCAGTCGAACACGACGGTCTTGTGGCCGTGGACGAGGACCCGGTCCTCCAGATGCCAGCGCACCCCGCGGGCCAGCACCAGCGTTTCGATGTCGCGGCCCCGCCGCACCATGTCCGCGACGTTGTCGCTGTGGTCGACGCGGATCACGTCTTGCTCGATGATCGGACCGGCGTCGAGTTCGGCCGTCACGTAGTGGCAGGTGGCGCCGATCAGCTTCACCCCCCGCGCGAAGGCCTGGTGGTAGGGGCGGGCCCCGACGAAGCTCGGCAGGAAGCTGTGATGGATGTTGATGGTGCGCCGGGCCCATTGCCGGCACAGCTGCGGGGGCAGGATCTGCATGAACCGGGCCAGGACGACCGCGTCGGGATCGTGGTCGTCGACGATCGTGGCGATGCGGTCGAAGGCCTGCGCCTTGGACACCCCGGGGTCGTCGAATCCGACGAGGTGGAACGGCACCCCGAATCGCTCGGTCAACTCGCCCAACGAGGCGTGGTTGCCGATCACCGCGACGATTTCGCCCGGGAACTCGCCGCGACTGGCCCGGCCGAGCAGGTCGATCAGACAGTGGCTCTCTCGGCTCACCAGCACGACGACCCTTTTCGGGGCCCCGGAGTCGGTGAGGCGCCATTCGGTGTCGGGGTGGAACTGGTCGGCGACGAGTTCGGCGAACCGTGCGCGCAGCTCGTCGGCCCCGCAGTCGACCGAATCCGCGCGGACCGCCTGACGGGTGAAGAACCAGTTGGAGTCCGCATCGGAGTGGTAGGCCGCCTCGGTGATCCACGCGCCGGCGTCGGCGAGGAAGCCCGCGATGCGGGCCACGATGCCAGTCTCGTCGGGGCAACCCAACGTCAGGATGAAGCGGCGGTCAGCGGCGGCGATGTCGGCAGTCACCATCTCAGTGTGCCAAGCTGACCCCCATGACCGAACACGACCTCACCCGCGAGCGCGTGGCCGCCATGATCGACCACACCCTGTTGACGCCGGAGGCCACGCGGGCCGAAGCTGTGGCCGCTGTCGCCGAGGCGGCCGAGTTGGGCGTGTACGCGGTGTGCCTGTCGCCGTCGATGCTGCCGATCGCGACCGGTGGCCAACGGCTCGTCGTCGTCGCAGGCTTTCCCTCGGGCGCACACCATTCACTGGTCAAGGCGGCCGAGGCGCGGATGGCCGTGGAGCAGGGGGCGCGCGAGGTCGACATGGTGATCGACGTCGGTGCGGCGCTCGAAGGACGGTTCGACGAGGTCTTTGCCGATGTGATCACGGTGGCCCAGGCCATCGGTGAGGATGCCCTGCTGAAGGTCATCGTGGAGTCGGCCGTCCTGTTGCGCGACGGCGGCCCCGACACACTGCAACGGGTGTGCCGACAGGCGGTGGCCGCCGGGGCCGCGATGGTGAAGACCTCCACCGGTTTCCACCCCGCCGGCGGAGCCAGTGTCGAGGCGGTGCGGTTGATGGCCGAGGCCGTCGGCTCGGAGGCCGGGGTCAAGGCCAGCGGTGGGATCCGCGACGCGGCGTTCGCGGCCGAATTGATCGCGGCCGGTGCGACCAGGTTGGGGCTGTCGCAGACCGCGACGGTGCTGGACGGCTTCTGAGTCCCTCGGATGGGCGCGCCCGCCGGTATCCTGGCCGGGTGGACTCCGAGCATCCGAATCGCCGCGCCGTGCTGGCCGCTGCCGGGGCGGGCGTCGTGGGCGCGGCCCTTGCCGCGTGCGGGCCGTCTTCGCCCCGCGTGCAGGGTCCGCGCAAGCCCACGGTGCGGATCGACTACCCGGGCGGGGGCAAGCCGATCAACCCGACGGCGACAGTATCGGTCTCGGTGCGCGACGGCGTCCTCAACCCCGACGTCAAGCTATTGCGCGCCGACGGCAAGGTCGTGCCCGGGACGATGTCTGCGGATCGGTCGGTGTTCACGATCGACCGGCCGCTGGGCTACGGCCGGACCTATACGTGGTCGGGCAGTGCCACGGGCTTCGACCGGGTCACCGCGGAGTTGTCCGGCAAGGTCGTGACCGTGACCCCCAAGGCGATCGCGGAGGTGACGGTGAACATCGGCGACGGGCAGGAGGTCGGGATCGCCGCGCCGGTGATCCTGAAGTTCACCAAGACCGTCACCGACAAGGCCGCGGTCGAGAAGGCGCTGACGGTGACCACCGATCCGCCGACCGAGGGCGCGTGGGGATGGCTCGGCGAGGACAACGGGTCGCGTGTGCACTGGCGTCCGCGGCAGTACTTCAAGCCTGGGACGAAGGTGCACGTCGGCGCGAAACTGTACGGCCTCGACGTCGGCGGCGGGGTGTTCGGGGACAGCGACGTCACCGTGGACTTCACGATCGGGCGCTCGCAGATCGTCAAGGCAGATGCGAATTCGCACCAGATCGTCGTCGTGCGCGACGGTGCGCCCATCATGACGCTGCCCTGCAGTTACGGCGGCGGTGATCTCGATCGCAACGTCACCCGCTCCGGAATCCACGTCGTGACCGAGAAGTGGGCCGACTTCTTCATGACCAACCCCGCCGCCGGATACTTCCGGATCCGGGAGCGCTGGGCCGTCCGCATCTCCAACAACGGCGAGTTCATCCACGCCAACCCCGAGACGGTCGGGGTGCAGGGGTCGTCGAATGTGACCAACGGGTGCATCAACCTGTCCCTGGCCAACGCGGAGCGCTACTTCCACACCGCGATCTACGGCGACCCCGTCGAGGTCACCGGCACCCGGATCGAGTTGTCCGAACGCGACGGCGACATCTTCGACTGGGCCTACAGCTGGCAGCAGTGGCAGCGGTTGTCGGCGATCGACAACTCCGTGGGGGTGCGGTCGGCCCCTGCGACGCCGTCGGGCGCCCCGGTCGTCCCCTCCGGGCCGCCCCGGGTCGGGCCGAGTGCGCCCGGCGGGCCGCGGTAGCGGGCTACGCTCGACGGGTGAGCTTCGTCATCGACCACTCGGTGGAGATCGCCGCCCCCGCGGCGACAGTGTGGGCGGTGCTCACCGACTTCGACCGCTACGACCAGTGGAATCCGTTCGTCCGGCGTGCGTCGTGCCGACTCGAGCCCGGTGGGCCGATCGACATGACCGTCCGTCTCCGGGGCGAACGAATGCGGCAACAGCGCGAGTTCGTCAACCGCGTCGATCCCGGTCACTTCTTCAGCTACTCGATGAAGCCTGCCCCGCTCGGCCTGCTGAGCAGCGTGCGCGAGCAGACGGTGACGCCGTCGGGCCCGGGGCGGTGCCACTACAGCTCGCACTTCCAGATCGACGGGTTGTTGGCGCCCGTCGTGGAGGTCCTCCTCGGCAAGGGGTTGCGGGCCGGGTTCGACGGAATGTCCGCGGGCCTCGTAGCGCGCGCCGAGCAGTTGGACGGTGGGGCCCGGCACACCCCGGTCATCGGCGGCCGGTAGCGCTATCCGGTCGTGGTGTTGCGCCGGGCGCTGGCCTGGTCGCGCGGCTTGATGACGATCTGGTCGAGGTTCACGTGGGGCGGTCGCGACGCGGTGAAGGCGATGACCTCGGCGACGTCCGCGGCGATCAAGGGCGTCAGCCCGGCGTAGACCGCGTCGGAGCGCTCCTGATCGCCGCCGAATCGGACCAGGGAGAACTCAGTCTCCACCATGCCGGGCAGGATCTCGGTCAGCCGGACAGGCTGTCCGAGCAGCTCGAGCCGCAGGGTCCGGTGCACCAGGGCCTGGGCGTGTTTGGCCGAGGTGTATCCGGCACCGTTGTCATAGGCTTCCAGGGCGGCGACGGAGGTCACGGTGACGATGAGCCCGTCGCCGGAGGCGATGAGCGCGGGCAGCAACGCCTTGGTCATCCGCATCGTGCCGATGACGTTGGTCTCCCACATCCACCGCCAGTCCTCCTCGACCGCCTCGGCGACCGGGGCCACCCCCTTGGCGCCGCCGGCGTTGTTGACCAGCACGTCGACCCGGTCCAGGCCGGCGACGAAGGCGGCGATCGACTCGGCGTCGGTGACATCGAGGGCGCGGCCGATGCCACCGATCTCCTCGGCGAGCGAGGTGATCCGATCGAGGCGGCGGGCACCGACGACGACGAGGTAGCCGTCGGCGGCCAGGGCCCGCGCGGTGGCCTCGCCGATACCGGAACTCGCGCCGGTGACGACTGCGATGCGCTGGTGCGGGGCGACGCGCTGGTGCGGGGGGACGTCAAGGGATGGGCTCATGGGTTTCGGTCTATGCCATGACCCCGGTGGACCGCAAGTCCGGCTGCTATGTTCTGGCCATGGGTGAGGGTGTCGCAGTGGTGCCAGCGGCGCTGCGCGTGGGCACCTCGCCGGCGGCGAGCGTATTCGCACGGGTGCGCAGTGCGGGCCCGGTGACCCGCGACCGGCTCGCCGAGAACTCCGGATTGTCGCCAGCGACGGTGAACCGTCAGGTGAACGCCCTGGTCGAGGCCGGGCTGATCGTCGAGCGCCCCGACCTCATCGATGGTGGCGGCATCGGGCGGCCCAAGGTGCCGATCGCGTTGAACCATGATGGGCCGGCGGTGGCGGCGATGCACATCGGGGCGCGGCGGACCCTGCTCGCCGTCGCCGACCTCGCCGGCCGGACCCTGCACAGCCATGCCGTGTTGACGCCGACGGGCGCCGCCGACGAGGCGGTGGGCGAACTCGCCGCTGCGCTGGGCGAGTTGGTCGGACGGTTCGCCGGTCGCCGCTTCCTGTGGGCGGGGGTGGCCGTCGGCGGCGATGTCGACGGGGCGACCGGTACCGTCGACCACCCGGTGCGCGGGTGGCGACAAGCGCCGGTGGGGGAGATCGTCTACGCGGCGCTCGGAGTTCCGGTGTCGGTGTGCGAGCACGTCCAGGCGATGGCCGCCGCCGAGTTGGTGTTGGCGACGACGGAGGTGGACGCCGCGGCCGCGAGACTCTCGTCGGTCTATTGGTACGCGCGCGAGACCGTCGGCATGGCGCTCACGGTCGACGGGCTGGTACAGGTCCCGCGCACCGGGGCGGGCACCGTCGCCCACGTGCCAGTGTGGGCGCCGGGGTTCGCGCCCCCGGGGGCGACGAGCCCGTTCGTGGGCCTGCAGCAGGTCATCGGTACCGCTGCGCTGCAGGCTGCCGAGCAGCGGACCGGCGGGGCCGCCCGATCCGTGCTCATCGATGAGCGCGCCCGGGCACTCGGCGACGCCATCGCCACTCTCGCCGACGTCCTCAACCCCGATGCGATCATCGTCGCCGGCGATGCCTTCGCCGATCACCCGCATGGGCTGGCGCCGGTCCAGGCGGCCTTCGACGCGGCCCGGCACCTTCCGCGCCAGCTGGAGCTGAGGCCGACGAGGTTCGGGATCGGTGTCCAGGAGGCGGCCGCGGTCGTTGTGGCGTTGTCGGGGATCTACGCCGACCCGCTCGGGGCGCTGGGCGGGTGCGGCTAGGGGTGGTTTTGTCGCGCAGCGGTGCGGGCCGCCAACAGGGTGGACAGCACGTCGCCGACCTCGCCGGGGCCGTCGATGCGGTAGCGGGCCACGGTGTCGCCGGCTCCCACTTTGATGCTCAGGTCGGCTGTGCCGCGCAGGTGCCCGAAGGCGTGCTCGTCGGTGACGTCGTCTCCGAGGTAACAGACCGCGTCGGCGCCGCAACGGTTGCGCAGCAGGTCGAGCGCGTGACCCTTGCCGGTTTCGATTACGGCCAGCTCCAGGACCGCTTTCCCTTCGGTGGCGTGGACCCCCGGGCGCGCGGCGGGGCCGAGGAGCGCCGCTTCGAGCGCCCCGGTGGCCGCGCCGGGGTCGACGGCGTTGCGCACGTGCAGCACGGTGCTGGCCGGCTTGGTCTCCACCATCGTCCCGGGGAAGCGGGCGGAGATCCCGGTCAGGTCAGCGACGAGGACCGCGAGCAGGGTGCGCTGGTCGTCGGTGATGGCGGTGCGAAACCCGTCGTCGAATTCGGTGCCGTGGCTGCCGATCAGCGCCACCGAATCGTCGGGCAGCCCGGCCAGCGCTGCGAGGTCGTCGCGGGCCCGGCCGGAGACGATGGCGGTGACGGTGCCCGGCACGGCGGCCAGGGCGACCAGCGCCGTGACCGCGGCCGGATCGGGCCGGGCGTCGGCGGGATGGGCGACGATCGGTGCGAGGCAGCCGTCGAAGTCGGAGGCGACGACGACGGTGCGCAACGCCGCGAAGGCGTGCAGTGCGCCGACCAGATCGGGCGGTAGCGCCGTCATTGGTTGTTCGTGTCGCGCAGGGTGTCCAGGAAGCTCTTCGCCCACTTCTCCACGTCGTGGGTCAGGACCTGGCGGCGCAGCCCGCGCATCCGGGCGCGGCCGTCGGCGGCGGGCTGGGTGACGGCCGCCACGATCGCATTCTTGACCCCGTCCATGTCGTACGGGTTGGCCTGGTAGGCCTGCTTCAATTCGGCTGCGGCACCGGTGAACTCGGACAGCACCAGTGCGCCGCCCAGGTCGCTGCGGCAGGCGGGGTACTCCTTGGCGACCAGGTTCATCCCGTCGCGCAGCGGTGTTACCAGCATGACGTCGGCGGCGACGAAGAAGGCCAGCAACTCGTCGCGCGGGATCGGCCGGTTGAGGTACTGGACGACGGGTTGGCCGACTTCGGCGAAGGTGCCGTTGATGTGCCCGACGAGTTGCTCGATCTCCGAGCGCATCGCGACATAGGATTCGACGCGCTCGCGGCTGGGGGTGGCGAGCTGCACCAGGACCGTCTCGTGCGGGTCGAGCCGGTGCTCGGCCAGCAGTTCGGAGACGGCTTTGAGCCGCACGTCGATGCCCTTGGTGTAGTCGAGGCGGTCGACGCCGAGCAGGATGGTCGCCGGGTTGCCCAGCTCCTTGCGGATCTCCCTGGCCCGCTTGCGGATCTCCCGCGACCGCGAGGCCGCGTCGATCTCACCCGAAGCGATGGAGATGGGGAAGGCGCCGACCTTGACCGTCCGACCGTCGACCTCGACCGAGCCGAACCGGGACCGCACGCCCACCGAGCGCCGTGACGCTTGGTGGCCGCCCAGCCGATTGGCGAGGTAGAGGAAGTTCTCGGCGCCGTCGGGCAGGTGGAAGCCGATGAGGTCGGCACCGAGGAGGCCGTCGACGACCTCGGTGCGCCAGGGCAACTGCATGAACAGCTCGACCGGCGGGAAGGGGATGTGGAGGAAGAATCCGATCTTCAGGTCGGGGCGCAGTTTGCGCAGCATTCTCGGCACCAACTGCAGCTGGTAGTCCTGGACCCACACGAGGGCGCCGGGGGCGGCAACCTCGGCGGTCGCCGCGGCGAACCGCTCGTTGATCGCGACATAGGAGTTCCACCATTCGCGGTGGTATTCCGGCTTGGCGATGACGTCGTGGTACAGCGGCCACAACGTGCCGTTGGAGAAGCCCTCGTAGTACTCGGCGATCTCGTTGCTGCTCAGCGGCACAGCACGGATGTCGAGCCCGTCGATGTCGGGGTCGTCGTCGGAGTCGGGGACCCCCGACCAGCCCACCCAGGCGCCGGTGTGGTTGCGCAGGATCGGTTCCAGCGCGGTGACCAGGCCGCCCGGGCTGCGCTTCCAGCGCACCTCGCCGTCGGGCAGGACCGTCTTGTCAACCGGCAGTCGATTGGCGACCACCACGAATTCGGCTTGCGATTGGGTGGTCATCGGCGGATCAGGCGGGTTCGCCCGGTGCGATCCCGAGCATGGCCAACAACATGCGGCACTCGTCGGCGTCGGTGGCGTAGGCCGCGACGACGCGGCGGGCGGAGTTGGCCGTTTCGTCGGCCACCGGCTCCAACTCGTCGTCGCTCAAGTCTGCGGTCTTCGGGGGCATGATCGTCCTCTGGTCGTGCCTGAATGGTTCCCGATGATTCTACCCGTCTAACCTCCGAGCCCCCCGTCGGGATTGAACCGACGACCTACGCTTTACAAGAGCGTTGCTCTACCACTGAGCTAGGGAGGCATGTCCTGCGCCTGAAAGGGTAGCAAGTGCCGTTAGCCTGGGCGGGTGACCCTCACCGAGCTCGTCGATATTCCCGGCGGAACCTTTCACATGGGTTCGGACTCCCACTACCCGGAGGAGCGTCCGGTGCACGAGCGCACCGTCGGGGCCTTCGCCATCGAGCGGCACCCGGTGACCAACGCCCAATACGCCGAGTTCGTCGCCGCCACCGGGTACACCACGGTCGCCGAGGAGCAGATGGATCCGGCCGACTTCCCCGATGCCGACCCCGCCGACCTCGTGCCCGGCGCACTGGTCTTCACCCCGACGGCCGGCCCGGTGGACCTGGGCGACTGGCGTCAATGGTGGCGATGGGTGCCGGGTGCTTCCTGGCGGCATCCCCACGGCCCGAAGTCTTCGATCGACACCCGTGCCGACCATCCGGTGGTCCAGGTCGCCTATCGCGATGTGGTCGCGTACGCGCGGTGGGCGGGGCGGCGGCTGCCGACGGAGACCGAGTGGGAGTTCGCCGCGCGCGGCGGCCTCGACGGTCGAGAGTTCGCCTGGGGCGACGAGCTGCACCCGGAAGGGAAGGTGATGGCCAACACCTGGTTGGGCCGCTTCCCCTACGAGTCGACCGGGTGGGGGACGACGTCGCCGGTGGGAAGCTATCCGGGCAACGGCTACGGGCTGGTCGACATGATCGGCAACGTGTGGGAACGGACGTCGGACGCCTACGAACCGCGCCACGTCGTCCCGGGTGCGCACCATGTCACCGCCGAGGGACGGCCCGATCTGCTGGCGCCCACCGTCGACCCGACGGTGATGCGGGTGACCAAGGGGGGGTCCTTCATCTGTGCGCCGGAGTACTGCCGGCGCTACCGGCCTGCCGCGCGTTCGGCGCAGTCCGACGACTCCGCTACCTCGCATCTTGGCTTTCGCTGCGCGCTCTGACGCGTCAGCGGCCGTGAATGTCCACCGCTGCCCGGCGGCTGGGCACCTCTAGCTTGCGGTACAGCGAGCGTGTGTGGGTCTTGATCGTGTTGATCGACAGACCCAGTTCATCGGCGATCTCGGTCAGTGTCATCGTCGTCCGGAGATAGCCGAGGATCTCCCGTTCCCGCCGGGTGAGGGTGTGGGTCGCCAGACACGGGGCCGCGAGCCCCGCGATCAAGGCGGAGTGTGCGGTCCCCCAGCGGCAGTGTTCGGTGAGGAGGTCGGCGAGAGTCGCGTCCGGCTCGAGGAACGGGCGGGCGATGTGCATCGGCGCGGCAAGGTGCAGCGCCCGCTCGAGAACCTCATGGGCCGCCTCATAGTCGCCTTCGGATCGGTTGATCAGTGCCGAGGTGACCATCAATGAGACCCGTACGTAGCTGGGGACCGGTGTTGAGGCCAACTGCCGCACGGTCGCGGCTGCCGCGTTCCGTCCGATATGGCGCCGGATCAACTCGACCGCAATGGCAGCGGCTGCCGGTGCCTCGCGCAATTCGCCCCTGATGCTGCGAATCAACGTACCGGCGCGGGTTCTGTCACCCTCGGCCTCGGCGAGCATCGCCAAAGCTGTGGTTCGGTACAGGTGCCAAGGAAGTCCGCGCACCTGCCTGTCGGGGATGTCGCGGACCAATGCCAAGACGTCTCGACGCTGTCGTGCGTCGCCGTCGAGCACGGCGAGGAACGCCAAGTACTGGCAGGCAATGCCGTGGAATCCCGCCGTTCCGGTACGGGCTTGGACCACGGCCCAGAACATTGTCCGGGCCGTGACGAAATCGCCGGTCCAGTAGGCTATCCACCCGCGAGCGGCCACCTCGGGGCTGCCGATCTGGGTCGCCCAGGCGTCCGTCGGAGCGTTGTCTCCGTCGACTCGATCGAGGACGGTCTGCGCTGCGGTGAAGTCGCCGACCCAGGCTTGACAGAAGGCGAGCATTCCGGCCGCACGTCGGGCGAGGACTGCCTCACCAGCGTCGATGGCGTGCTTCTCGGCACTCGTGAGCAATGCGATCGCCGTCGGCATGTCGTGGCGGAGAGACAGATGGGTGCGGCCCAGCAGCAGTTGGAGGGCGGCGTATCGGGCCGGCCCGAGCGTCTGAGCATGGCCGAGGTGTCGCCGGACCTCTTCCATGGCTTCGAGGAGTTCGGTACGGGAGTCGCAGAGCAGCAGCCGCGCGCAACCCGTGGTGAGGTGCGTGCGCCACTCCGTTGAGTGGGTCGTCACCGCGCCGTCGGGCAGGATGATCGATTCCAGCAGTACTTGTGCCTCGGTTCGCCGGCCGGCCATGTCGATGGCGCATGCCGAGATGGCCAGGACATCAGCGCGCGAGGCGAACGGTTCGGGAAGTCGGGCCAGGACACGCTCGGGGGACTCGTCGGATCGTCCGGCCAAGAGTAGGAGCCAGGACTCGACCAGAATGCGGTGGGCGTTCGAATGGTCCCCGATGAACAGGGCTTCGGTGGTGGCGAGCAACGGGTTCCGTTCGGCCAGTAGCCGGGCTGCGGTTCGGTGCAACTCTCGTGCGCGCGCCGGGTTCTGCATCGCGGTAAGGCGACGGCACCGCTGCGCGAACACGCTGTGCCAGCGATAGTGGGGGGCGTCGTCATCGCCGAACCGGTCCAGGAACAGTCCTCGACGCCTGCATTCCTCCAACAGCGCTACCGCATCGTCGCGCCCGCTGAGGCCGATGGCGAGGGCCGGATCGAGGTCCGACAGCGTGGTGACGTTCTGGATGAAGGCGGCCAACTCGACGGGGAGGGTGCCGAGGACGTCATCGGCGATCGCCGCCAGCAGAAGGGTGTCGGTCGTGGTCGGTTCGTACCGTGCTCGATCGTCGGCGTGCCGGCCGACACCGGTCAACATGGCCAGACGGACGGCTGAAGCCCATCCGCCAGTCTGTTCGCACAGGCTGCGGGCCTCGGTATCGGTCCAACCGTTGGCCGTGGCCACTGCCATGACTTCCGTTGCGGTGAAGCGCAACTCAGCGGTGGTCAGCTGCACTGCTGAGCCGGACAGTATCGCGCCGGCCAACGGCAACTGGTCGGGGTTGCGCCCGATCAGGACGATGTGGAGCTTCTCCGGCCCCTGCTCGAGCAGCGCGCCGAGCACGCCTTCCCGGACCGCCCCGGCCGCCCGGTGCACGTCATCGATGACGAGCACCATCGCGTCTGGCGCCTCGTGCATCGCGATACAGACCGCCCGGTAGCGCTCTGCGGCACCAGCCTCGGTGACGATGGCGAGTGCGCCGAACACCTGCGGTGTCGACATCCCGTGTGCACATCGTCGCAAGGCGGTGATGATGCCGTCGGACAACGCGGCGGGATCGTCGTCGAATCGGGTGAGTGACAACCATGCGACTGCGGCGGACGAGCGCCGGGCCCACTCCGCGACAGCCGCCGTCTTGCCGTAGCCACTGGGCGCGGTCACGACGGTGATCCGATGCCTGGCAACCGCTCCGTCGAGAACCTCGGTCAATCGGCCACGGTGCAACAATCCGGTGCACTGAGGTGCCGTGTACCGCATGTCGGATGCGGGTGGCGGGAACTGGGCCACCGTCGGCCCGTCAGTCATCGGCCCCGTCAGTCATCGGCCCCGTCAGTCATCGGCCCCGTCAGTCATCAGCACAGTGTAGGCCGTGTGGGAGACGGCTGGGGCGAACCGATTCAATCGAGGGCGAACCTCGATGCGGCCTCACGTTCGAGGTCCAAGTACTGCGTTTCCGAGACATCGATACCGACGCCGAGCAGTTCGCCGCCGGTGAATGGGAAGCGACCCCGATCGGCATACAGGGAGCTGACCGGGTCGGCGCTGTCATATCCGATGCACAACCCGTCGCCGCCGAGCGAGAAATTGCCGATCTGTACCCGCAGATCTCGGGAGTCCACGGCCTCACCATCGACGTAGAGCGTGGCGGTGCCGAGTGACTCGCGGTGTTCACCGGCTCCTTCGCGGATGAACTCGACGCCCATCGTCCGGTCGCCCGGTGCCAGCGGCGGGGACTGGAGGATCTGTTCATCCGATCCGAGGAAGTTGTACACGTAGTAGAGCCGGTGGTCCTGGAGGAACAGGGAGTGGCCGCCGAACCGCGAGCCGTGTGCGAACAGCACGCCTTCGCTGGTATCGGTGACCCGCGCGTCGGCGATGATCTTGTAGTCCCGCCCACGGATGCTGACTGCGACGGCCTCCGGGACCGGTGAGGTGTTCGGGTAGTAGACGTACCGCGTGCGTGGTGGTTCGGATTGTGGCCGCGATACGCCCAGCAGGTCCAGGGGTAGGCGATCGTCGAGGGGGAGCACGTCGTATTTGTCCGCCTCCTCGAACCAGGCCTCGACCAGGTGTGCAAGCTTGTCGGGGTGTTCGGCCGACACATCGGCGGACTCTGACCGGTCGGTGTCGACGTGGTAGAGCTCCCAGCGGTCAGCATCGAAATGCCCCTGATCGGAGGTCGGGGCGTGCAGAGCGGACGCCTTCCAACCGTCTTCCCAAATCCCGCGGGTGCCGAGCATGGCGTAGTACTGGCGCTGTTTGGTCGTGGGCTCGTCGCCCGAATCGAAGCTGTACCGCATGGATACGCCCGGGAGCGGGATCTGGTCCACGCCCCGGTAGGTGGCGGGCATCTCGAGCCCGACGACGTCGAGGATCGTCGGCACTATGTCGGTGGCGTGGTGGTACTGGTTGCGGACCTCGCCCTTGGCCTTGATTCCCTTCGGCCAGCTGATGACCAACGGGTCGCAGGTCCCGCCGGAGAACTGTGAGTAGCGCTTGAACATCTGGAACGGCGTCGAGAAGGCGACCGCCCATCCGGTCGGGTAGTGGTTGTAGGTGGCGACGCTGCCCAAGTCGTGCAGGTGGCTCATGTTCTTCTCGAGCGAGTCGGGGTAGCCGTTGAAGAAGTTGTTCTCGTTGACTGATCCGTCCGGTGAACCTTCGCCCGACGCACCGTTGTCGGCGGCATAGAGGACGAGTGTGTTGTCGAGTTGCCCGGACTTCTCCAGGTAGTCGATAATCCGGCCGGCTTGGGCGTCGGTGTATTCGGAGAATCCGGCGTAAACCTCTGCCATCCGGGCGAACAGCTTCTTCTCGTCGCTGTTGAGGGTGTCCCATGGACGCACCTGGTCACCGGGGAGCGCGACGTCCTCGGGCAGGGGATTGAGGGGGGTGAGTGCGGTGCCCTCGGGGACGATGCCCTTGTCGGTCATCCTCGCGAGGACCCATTCGCGGTAGGCCTCGTACCCGTCGTCGAACATGCCCTTGTATTTGTCGATGTACTCGGCTGGCGCATGGTGGGGTGCGTGGTTGGCACCTGGGTTCCACCACATGTACCAAGGCTTGGATGGGTTGGAGGAGTTCTGGTCGCGAAGCATCCGGATGGCCTGGTCGGCGAGGTCCTTTGACAGGTGGTACCCATCCTCCGGGCCGTAGGGCTGCTCGATGAAATGGTTGTCCTCGACGAGGTCGGGATACCACTGATTGGTCTCACCACCGAGGAACCCGTAGAAGCGGTCGAAGCCTTTGGACAGCGGCCACTCGCTCTTGGAACCCCCGGAGGACACGTCCTCGACGGGGACGTTGTGGTTCTTGCCCACCCAGAAGGTGCTGTACCCGTTGTCCTGCAGCACCTGGCCGATGGTCGCGCACTCGGCGGGGAGTCGCCCGGCCGAGCCGGGGAAGCCGGTGGTGCCCTCGGTGATGGATGCGCACCGGTTCTGATGGTGGTTGCGGCCGGTCAGGAACATCGACCGGGTCGGCGAGCACAAGGCAGCGGTATGCCATTGGGTGTAGGTAAGGCCGTTGTCGGCGAGGCGCTGCATCGTCGGCATCTCGATGCGACCGCCGTAGGGGGACCACGCCGCCAGGCCGGTGTCGTCGTACAGGATCACCAGGATGTTCGGCGCCCCTTCGTGGGCGGACTTCAGGGAGTAGGGCGCCCAGTCGGGAGTGGAGTCGCGTACGTCGAGTTTGATGACACCGGTGAACTTCGTGGTCATGGGGGACTCCTGGGAGGTGCGCGGCAACAAGCTCGGTAGCGGTGACGTTAGTGCGCTGGTGACGGTGTCGGGCCGAGCTACTCACCCCCTTCGGGTGAGTGGCTCATTCCGGTGGGGCGGCGGCTACACTCGCCCCATGTCCGTGCGTCGAGATCGCTCCGAGTCCCTGCCCGATCAGGGCTTTCCGCACAGTGCGACGGTGCCGGCGGGTGCACTGCTGTTCACCGCCGGAATCGCCCCCGTCGACGAGACGGGCGCGGTGGCGCACCCCGGCGATGTCGTGGGGCAGACGAAGCGGTGCCTGGCCAACCTGGGCGGGATCCTCGCCGAGCGGGGCGCCGGACTCGGCGACGTCGCGAAGCTCACCGTCCACGTGGCCGAGCGGATGCAGGTGGATCTCGTCGTCGCGTGGGAGGCGGTGGTCGAATCCTTCGATGGCGATGTCCCACCGACCAGCGTGGTCGGGGTTACCGTGCTCCCGCTCGACGAGCAGGTCGTCGAGATCGAGGCTGTCGCCGCTTCGCCGGGTCCTGTCTAGGTTCGGTTGACCTTTCGACGACCGGATGGAGTCCCCCGTGCGCACAGCTCTGCGCCAAGCCGCGGTCGGCGTTCTGCTCGCCTGCTCGGCGTCGACGATGCTTTCGGGTGCCGCCCACGCCGCGCCCGCCGAGCGCTACCTCGACCTGCCGATGATCAACCGCGACGCCGCGCACGGACCCGGCGGCGTGCACCCGGCGCTGCCGACCGACCCCGCGGTGCTGCGGTCGGCGCTGGCGCAGGCCCGCTCCGCCGGGGTCGCCCCGACCCGCTACCGAGCGCTGCTGTGGCAGTACTGGCTCGCCGACACCACCACCGCGGCCGGCATCGACCTGGCCGCCTGGAACCCCCGGGCCGGGGTCAGCGCCAACCGGGCGAACTTGGTCAGGTCCTACCGCTTCTACGAGAACCTGCAATTGCGCCACCGCGAACTGCAGTGGGCCGGCATGGGCGGACTGGTCGGCGCCGACTTCGGCGGTGGCCTGCTCGACTTCGAGCTGGCGACCAACGTCTACGACTTCGCGCGCCTCGCGCCCCTCGCCCATGCCATCGTCGGGCAGACCAATCAGCTCCTCGGCTCCGTGTTCGTCGACCGGTTGCCCACCGGCCTGCGGGCCCTGGCCCGGGTCGGCGCGACGATCACCGCGGCGGACCTGCGCAAGGTCCAGGGCGACATCTTGGTCATGCAGAAGAACATCTTCTCCGATCTCATGCCCATGCACCGGGCCTACGTCGTCGGCGGATTGCCCGCTCTGTCGGAGATGAACCGGGCCGGCCTCTTCTCCGATGAAATCCTCACCGCCTGGACGGCGATCGCCGGCAAGACCCCTGCCGGGGTGGCCGCCGGCAACGGACGCCTGCTGCGCCGAGAGCAGGGCGAGGTGATCAGCAAGCAGTGGGATGAGACCCGGGCCTACAAGGGTGACGTCGGCGAGGCGCTGACCTACGCCAGCACCCTGGCGGGCTCGCCCTCGGTGGCCGGGGTCGAACCGCTGCGCTCGTACCGACCGATGACGATCCGCGGTACCGCGCCGAACGGGCGCCCCGCGGTCCTGACCGTGCCGCTGCCGAGTTGGAACTGGTCGGTCTTCGACGAGCGCTGGGCCTACATCACCGATCAACTGCTGCCCAAGTACCGCTATCTGGTGGAGCACAGGTGGCCGATGCTGAGCGCGGAACTGCGCACGCCTTACGACCAACAGCTGGAATCGCACCGACCGCTGTGGAACATCGTCCCGACCATGCAGTCGGCGCTGGGGACTGTGAAGGTCACCTACGAATGAAGGGCACCCTGGCGGGCCTGGTCGTTGCGCCAATAGCCCTAGACTGACCCGATGACCGCCCGCCCGCGCATCAGCGACGAACAACGGCGGGCGCGGCAGTGGCACCGCCAGAACCTCGGTCGTGGGCGCGCTCGTCCGCCGGTGAGCGTGGCGGCGGTCGCCGACGCCGTCGTCGCCCTGCACGCGACCACCGCCTCGACGGTCTACCTGTCGACCTGGGCACGGTCCCCGGGGCTGGCCATCGGCGATGTCGATGACGCTCTCTACCGCGACCGCAGCGTGATCAAGCACTTGGGGATGCGCCGGACCCTGTTCGTCACCTCGTCCGACGTGCTCGACGAGGTCCTCGGCGCCGTCCGCGACCGGGTAGCGGGCTCGGAGCGGACGAACATGCTGCGCGACTTGCGCCGCAGCCCCGACGTCGCCGATCCGGAGGCGTGGATTGACGCGGCCTGCGCAGCCGCGCTGGCCCGCGTCGCGCAGGGTGACTGGCCCTCGACAGCGCAACTGCGCGATGCGGTGCCGATGCTGGCCCAGCAGGTCCACGGTCCACCGGACTCGTCGTGGGGCGGTCCGACGCAGATGGGTTCGCGCATCCTGAACTACCTCGCGGCATCCGGCCGGATCGTCCGCGGCCCCGACGACGGGCCCTGGTACACCTCGCGAATCACCTGGGCCCCGATGGAGGATTGGTTGGGCCGCGAATCGGCGGCGCTGTCGGTCGACGAGGGTCACCGTGGGCTGGTGCGGCGGTGGCTGGCGGTGTTCGGCCCCGGCACCGAGACCGACCTCGTCTGGTGGCTCGGGTCCACCAAGTCGGCGGTCCGGCGGGCGCTGGTCGGCCTGGACGCCGTCGAGGTCGACCTCGACGGCGGGGACATCGGCTACGTGCTGCCCGACGATGTCGACACCCCCGACCCCGACCCCGACGACGGTGCGGTCGCCCTGCTGCCCGAGTTGGACCCGACGACGATGGGGCACAAGCAGCGCGCCTTCTACCTCGGCGGGCTGGAAGCACGGTTGTTCGATCGGAACGGCAACGGCGGTAGCACGGCGTGGTGGCGCGGGCGCGTCGTCGGCGGCTGGTACCCCCGCGACGACGGCGTCGAACTCGTCCTGTGCGAGCAGGTGCCCGCCCGAATCGAGCGCGAACTGCGGGCCCGCGGTGACGAGCTCGCCGCGTGGTGCGCGCCGTCGCCGGTGCCGCGCGGGATCTACCAGGGCCCGGCGCACAAGGGCGCGAGAACTGCTCCCAGCGTCCTCCCAGGTGATTGACAGGCGGCGGTTGCGTCGACGGGTCACACTGGACCCATGACATCTGCGAAGGACGCCTGCGTCCTCGTCGTCGACGACGAGGAGAACATTCGCGAACTGCTGAGCGTGTCGCTGAAGTTCCAGGGCTATGACGTGCGCACTGCCGCCAACGGCCCCGAGGCCCTCGACATCTGCCGGACCACGCGGCCCGACCTGCTGGTACTCGACGTGATGATGCCCGGCATGGACGGCTTCGGGCTGCTCAAACGGCTGCGCGACGACGGGATCGCGGCGCCCGCGCTGTTCCTCTCCGCGCGCGACTCGGTGGCCGACAAGGTCAACGGCCTCACCATCGGGGGCGACGACTATGTCACCAAGCCGTTCAGCCTCGAGGAGGTCGTGGCGCGGCTGGAGGTGATGTTGCGGCGGTCGGGTTTCGTCGACCCCGCCGAGCGCTCCACCCGCATCGTCTTCTCCGACGTCGAGCTCGACGACGAGACCCATGAGGTCTGGAAGAGCGGCGAGCTGGTGTCGCTGTCCCCGACCGAGTTCACGTTGCTGCGTTATTTCATGGTCAACGCGGGCACTGTTCTGTCCAAGCCGCGCATCCTCGACCACGTGTGGAACTACGACTTCGGCGGCGATGTGAACGTCGTCGAATCCTACGTCTCCTACCTGCGCCGCAAGGTCGACACCGGGGACAAGCGCCTCATCCACACCTTGCGCGGCGTCGGGTACGTCATGCGCGAACCGCGCTAGGTCGCCGTGTCACGCATCCCGCTCCGCGTCTCCCTGGTGGCCCTGTCGACGATCCTGGTCGCGATCGGGCTCGCCGTCTCCGGATTCCTGGTGAGCCGGGCGATGAGTGACGACCTGTACCACCGTGTCGACGAGCAGTTGGAGCAGGCGGTCGCGACCTGGGCGCGCCCCCAGGACCCGAACGTCGTGAACCAGCGCGGTCCGGCGGACGCGCGCCGCCCGCCGTCGAACTTCTACGTCCGCATCGCACTCGGCAACGGGGTGATGGTGCGCAACAACGACTCCGGCTTCGAGCCGGACGTGTCGATGGTCGAGGACAACGCCGCCGAGCGGTTCGGGCCGGTGACCGTTCCGTCGGTGGAGCCGGGTGGGCCGGATTGGCGGGTCGTCAAGTCGAGCAATCCCGACGGGGAGTCGATCGTGGCGATGCCGCTGACGATGCTGGACACGACCCTGGTACGGCTGACGCGGCTGCAGGCGGGCGTCGGCGTGGTAGTCGTCCTGGTGATCGGCGTCCTGGGCTACCTGTTGGTGCGCACCAGCCTGCGGCCGTTGCGGCGGGTGGAGGAGACGGCGCAGGCGATCGCCGACGGAGACTTGACCGAGCGGGTGCCGGAGTCGTCGCCGCGCACGGAGGTCGGGAGCCTGGCCAATTCGTTCAACCGGATGCTGGCACAGATCGAGCACGCCTTCGACGCGATCGAGGCATCCGAGCAGCAGGCCCGGGCCTCCGAGGAGAAGATGCGCAGCTTCGTGGCCGACGCGGGACACGAGTTGCGCACCCCGCTGACCTCGATCAAGGGCTTCGCCGAGCTCTACCAACAGGGTGCGGTGACCGATGCCGACGATGCTTTCCGCCGGGTCAACGACGAGGCGACACGGATGAGCCTGCTGGTTTCGGATCTGCTGCTGCTGGCCAACCTCGATGCCGACCGCCCGGTGGAGAAGGCCCCGGTCCGCGTGGCCGACCTCGCGGCTGAAGCGGTGCATGCGGCGCAGGCGGCGGCGCCGGAGCGCCGGATCGACCTGCGGTTGCCCGAGGGCGCGGCCGACGGACTCGGGGGGTTGGTGGTGGTCGGCGACCACCCCCGGCTGATGCAGGTGTTGCGCAACCTCATCAACAACGCGGTCGCCCACACCCCGGTGAGCGCGGAGATCACCGTCGCGGTCTCACGGCGGGGGCGCACAGTGCGGATGGAGGTCCGCGACACCGGTCCCGGCCTGACACCCGCCGAGTCGGCCCGGGTGTTCGACCGGTTCTACCGCGGGGACAGCTCCCGCCAGCGGCGCGCGTCGGGCGGGGGCAGCGGGCTGGGACTGTCGATCGTGTCGGCGCTGGTTGCCGCGCACGGCGGCACCGTCGGCGTCGAGTCCGAGCCGGGGCAGGGGGCGACGTTCTGGGTCGACCTGCCCGCGGCGGACGCGCGCGCCTACCAATCGCTCTCGTCGTAAACGATCATCCCGCGGATGTTGTTGCCCGCCAGCATGTCGTCGTAGGCGCGGTTGATGTCCTCGAGTCGGTAGGTCTGGGTCACCAGGTCAGCCAGGTTCAACAGCCCGGCGCGGTACTCGTTGAGGAGCTTGGGCACCTGCGTGCGCGGGCCGGCCCCGCCGAAGATCGCGCCCTGCACCCGCTTCTGCATCAGTGTCAGGTCGAAGAGGTTGAGTTTGACGTCCATCGCCTGGAAGTCGCCCATGCCGACCACGACGGCCTGTCCGCCTTTGGCGACCATCGCCATGGCCGGGGCGATGTACTCGCCCTTGATCTCGCCGACGGTGAGGATCACCGTGTTGGCCATCTGCCCCCAAGTCATCTCGCTGACGGCCGGCAAAGCCTGCTCCATGTCCTCGAAGGTGTGGGTGGCCCCTAGCTTCTCGGCCATGTCCCGCTTGAACTTCACCGGGTCGACCGCGACCACGTGCCGTGCCCCGGCGGCCTTGGCGCCCTGGACGGCGTTGATGCCGACACCGCCGACACCGACGATGACCACGGTGTCGCCGGGCCGGGTGCCCCCGATCTCGGTTGCCGAGCCCCAACCGGTGGCTACCCCGCAGCCCAGCAGTGCCGCCTCCTTGAGAGGGATGTCGTCCTCGATTTTGACCAGGGAGGCCTGGTTGACCGTGATGTATGGGCAGAAGGTGCCCAACAGGCACATCTGGGTCAGCCCCTGCCCGTTGAGCGTGACCCGGTGGGTCTTGTCCGAGATGGACAACCCGGTCAACAGGCCCGCGCCCTCGTCACAGATGTTCTGTGCGCCGCGCGAGCAGGGACCACACACCCCGCACGCGGGGATGAACGCGGTGACGACGTGGTCTCCCTCGGCGAATCGGGTCACCCCGGGCCCCACCTTGACCACCGTGCCCGCACCCTCGTGCCCGCCGACGACGGGCATCGGCGCGGGGCTCTGCCCCGTCCGCAAATGGTGGTCGGAGTGGCACAGGCCCGAGCTGGCCAGGCGGACCTGCACCTCGCCCGCCACTGGATCGCCGAGCTCGACCTTTTCGATCTTCCAGTCTTCGTTCACGCCGTGGAGTACTGCCGCCTTGGTCTTCATCACCACAGTGTCCTCCTCCGCCGACCTCGGCGGCACGGGGTTGGCCAAGAATGGCGCACCCTTCCCCGGCCCGTGATTGACATCGTCGACGATCTCGGTTGGCATTAGCCCATGGCTTCCATCTTCTCCATGATCATCGACGGCGACCTGCCCGGACGCTTCGTCTGGCGCGACGAGCGGGCCGTTGCGTTCCTGACCATCAACCCGGTGACCCCCGGGCACGTGCTAGTCGTGCCGGTCGCGGAGGTGGACCACTGGGAGGCGGTCGAGTCGGGCCTGTTCACCCACCTCACCGACGTGGCGCGCACCCTCGGCCAGGCGGTGAAGGCGGGGTTCGACGCGCCGCGCGCCGGCCTGATGATCGCGGGACTCGAGGTGCCGCACCTGCACCTGCACGTGTTCCCGGCCTGGAAGCTCGAGGACTTCTCCTTCGCCGCCGCGGATCCCGACCCCGATCCCGCCGATCTCGACCGGGCGGCGGAGACGATCCGCGCCACCCTGCGCGCGATGGGCCACGGGGAGGTCGTCGCCGACGCCTGAGCGGCGCACTGCTGCCCCGGCGCCATCGTTCAAACGCTGCGGTGCACGACCAGGGGGAGTACCGCAGAGGCGCCGGCGGCGCGGAGCGCGCGGGCGGCGATCGTGACCGGCCAGCCCGACCGGGTGTCGTCGACGACGAGGAGCACCGCGCCCGACGGCGCCGCATCCGCGGGCAGGGTGATGGCGTCGCGCCACCAGGCTGCCTCGGCAGCGGAGGCGGCCTCGGCGGGTGGTCCGCCGGGGCGCACCGCGACCGCGCCACCGGGCCGTCGGCCGATCTGGCGCAGCCGTTCGGCGAGATCGAGGGCCACGGTGTGCCCGGTCAGGCGCAGGGACCAGATCTCGCCGGGGCGAATCCCCGATTCCCGGCCCCACGGGCCCAGCGTGGCCACCGCGGCCTGCGCCAATTCTTCGAGTGCCTCGGCATCGCCGCGTTCGGCAGACGTGAGCAGCTCCCGCCATTCGGGTGCGTCGGCGTGTGCGAGAACCCGGCCCGGCTGCGCCATGTGGTCCGGAGCAATGCGGCCGCGGGTCCCGAACGTCCCGCCCGGCCACATCTTCCGCGGCTCGAGCACCGTGGCGGTGGACCGCAGCGCTCCGGTGATGGTGCGTACCGCGTCATCCCCGACCGTCGGGCTCCAGCCTGTCGCGCCCACCCCGGCGCACACGCTGCACCGGCCGCACGGCTCGGTGAGCGGATCATCGAGGGACGCGGTGAGCAATTGCATCAGGCAGCGCTCGCTGCGGACATAGGAGCGCATGATGTCGGCCTCGCGGCGCCGGGTCGCGAGGATGGCGTCGTAGTGCGCGGCGTCGTAATGCCAGGGCGCACCCGTGGCGAACCAGCCGTCGGCGCCGCGTTCAGCGGCACCGTCGACGGCGAGCTGTTTGAGCATCAGGTCGACCTTGCTTCGCCGCAACCCGGTATCCGCCTCCAGTGCGACGGCCGAGGCCGGTGCGTGCTCGGTGGGCAGGGCCGACAGCAGGACGGCCATCTCTTGTGGGTCGGGGATCGAGGCGGTGGCGAAGTACTCCCAGATGCGGTCGTCGGTGCCCGACGCCAACAGCATCACGACGGCCTCCTCGAGCGCGCGACCCGCACGGCCGACCTGCTGGTAGTAGGAGACCGGCGAGGGCGGCGAGCCGACGTGCACGACGAATCCGAGGTCGGGCTTGTCATAGCCCATGCCGAGGGCGGAGGTGGCCACCAGCGCCTTGATCTCGTTGCGGCCCAGGGCCTCCTCGAGGCGCTGGCGGGCCGCGGCGTCGAGTTGCCCCGAGTAGGCGGCGACGGGGTAGTCGGGTCCGTGGACGGCTTTGATGGCGGTGACGAGACGCTCGGTGTCGGCGATGGTCAGGGCGTACACGATGCCGGAGCCGGGCAACGATTCCAGGTTCTGCGCCACCCACGCATACCGCTGGATCGGCGTGAGCCCGTCAATCACGTTGAGGTGCAGTGACTTCCGCGCCAGGGGCCCGCGCAGCACGGTGGTGTCGGCGCCGAGCTGACGGGCGACATCGGCGGTGACGCGCTCGTTGGCGGTCGCCGTCGTCGCGAGAACAGGGGAATCGGGGTGCAGGTCGCGCAGCACGTCGGCGACGCGGCGGTAGTCAGGGCGGAAGTCGTGGCCCCAGTCGGAGATGGCGTGGGCCTCGTCGATGACGAGCAACCCGAGCCCGGGGCTGTCGGCGCCCGCGAGTGCCGACAGCACCCGTGCGCCGAAACCCGGGTTGGCGAGGCGTTCGGGGGAGACGAGCAGGACGTCGACGTCGTCGGCGCGTACCGCATCCTCGATCGCCGACCAGTCGTCGATATTGGCCGAGTTGATGCTCGCCGCGCGCAAGCCGGCCCGCTGGGCGGCGCCGACCTGGTCGCGCATGAGCGCGAGCAAGGGCGAGACCACCAGGGTGGGTCCGGCGCCGGCCGCACGGCGCAGCGCGGTGGCGACCCAATACACCGCCGACTTGCCCCAGCCGGTGGCCTGGACGACGAGCACCCGTGCGCCGGGTTCGACGAGCCTTTCGACGGCGGTGAGCTGGTCGTCGCGCAATCGGGCCGACGGACCGGCCAGGGCGCGCACGACCTCATCGGCGCGCTCCCGCTGCGGTGCGCTCAGTGTCATGCCGTCACAGTAGCGAGGCGGCCCGACACCGAATTGCGGGCCGTCGAGCCGCGCGCCGGGGTCGCACCGGCACTACGGGCCGCACAGGTGCTTCGCACCGGTACTACTGTGGGCGGGTGCCTCTGCGTTCCCAGATCCAACGGATGATCGGCCGCGACCCCGACGAGGAGGGCCGGGCCGGGAGCAACCTGGAGATCTTCTACGATCTCGTCTTCGTCGTCGCCTTCTCGGTCGCCTCGGCACAACTCGCGCACTACCTGGCGGAGGGCCACTACCGCACGGCGGTCCTCGGGTACGTGATTGCGACCTTCGGCGCGATCTGGGCATGGATCAACTTCGCCTGGTTCGCCTCGGCCTTCGACACCGACGACTGGCTGTTCCGGCTGCTGGTGCTGGTGCAGATGATCGGTATCGCGATCATCGCGATCGGCATCCCCCCGCTGTTCACCTCGATCGACGCCGGGCATCACCCGGCGCTCACGGTGCCGGTCATCGGGTACGTCGTGATGCGGATCGGAATGGTCGCCCAATGGTTGCGCGCCGGCCTCGCCTCACCGGTCTATCGGGCCACCTGCTTCACCTACGCCGCGGTCACACTCGTCGCACAGGCGGGCTGGATCGTGGTGGCGCTCGCACCGTTGGATCTGCGGGGCGCACTGGTGGGCATTGCCCTCTGCGCCGGCATCGAGGTGGCCGGGCCGTGGTACGCCGAGACCCAGGTGCGGGCGACCCCCTGGAACCCCTCCCACATCGCCGAGCGCTACGCCACGCTGACGGTCATCACCCTCGGTGAGGGAGTCGTCGGCACCGTCGCGCTGTTGCAGGCGCTGGTCGAGCGCACCGGCTGGAGCGTGCAGACCGGGGTGCTGGGCCTGGCCGCGATGGGCGTCACCTTCGCCCTCTGGTGGTTCTACTTCCTGATGCCCAACGGTGAGACGCTGCGCGAACACCCGCAGCGGGCCTTCGTATTCGGATACGGCACCATCCCGTTGCTGATGGCGGCCGCGGCCGTCGGCGCCGGATTGCACGTCGTGGCGCTGTGGATCGAGCATGAGGCGCGCATCTCCGATTTTGCCGTGGTCGTGAGCCTGGCGGCTCCGATCGCGGTGTTCTGCCTCGGCATCATCGCACTCAACGGCTACCTCGTGCGCGGGCGCCCAGCCCGGGTGTTGGGGGCGCCAGTCGTCGTCGCAGCCGTGGTGCCGCTGGCGGCCGGACTCCTGGCAGCGGGGTTGGGGGCGCCGTTGATGGTGTGCATCCTGCTCATCTGCGCCGTGCCGGTGCTCCCGGTGATCGTCGTCGAAGTATTCGCCGACTAGGCTGTGGCGCGTGCGCGTACTCGTCATCGGCTCGGGCGGCCGTGAACACGCCCTGCTCATCGGCCTGGCGGCCGACCCGTCGGTCACCGACCTGTTCGTGGCGCCCGGCAACGCCGGGACCGAGTCGATCGCGGTCAACCGCCCCGTCGACGTCGCCTCCGGCGAGGCCGTGGTGGCGTTGGCGCGCGAGCTCGCCGTCGACCTCGTCGTGATCGGCCCCGAGGTGCCGCTGGTGCTCGGTGTGGCCGATGCGCTGCGCGCGGCGGGGATCGCGACCTTCGGCCCGGATGCGGCGGCCGCGCAGATCGAGGGGTCGAAGGCGTTCGCCAAAGAGGTGATGGCCGCCGCCGGTGTGCGCACCGCGCGCGCCGAGGTCGTCGACAACCCGGCCGACCTCGACGCGGCGCTGGACCGCTTCGGGCCGACCTGGGTCGTCAAGGACGACGGCCTCGCAGCCGGGAAGGGCGTCGTGGTGACCGCCGACCGGGCGGCGGCCCGCGACCACGCCGCGGAATGCCTGGAGGCCGGGCACCCGGTGCTCCTCGAATCCTTCCTCGACGGACCCGAGGTGTCCCTGTTCTGCCTCGTCGACGGGGAGACGGTGGTACCGCTGATCCCGGCGCAGGACCACAAGCGCGTCGGCAACGGCGACACCGGCCCCAACACCGGCGGGATGGGGGCCTACGCGCCACTGCCGTGGCTGCCAGAGGAGGCGGTGGCGCAGATCGTCGACGAGGTCGTGAAGCCCGTCGCCGCCGAGCTCGTGGCGCGCGGCACCCCGTTCACCGGCCTGCTGTACGCCGGGCTCGCGATCGGTGCCGACGGCCCGGCCGTCGTCGAGTTCAACGCCCGTTTCGGCGATCCGGAGACCCAGGCGGTGCTGGCGCTGCTGCGCTCCCCGCTGGGCGCGGCCCTGCACGCCACGGCCACCGGTGCGCTTGCCGGGCTGCCGCCGCTGCAGTGGGCGCCGGGCGCCGCGGTCACAGTGGTGCTCGCCGCCGAGAACTATCCGGGGCGCCCGCGCCTCGGCGATGCCATCACCGGGGCGCAGGGCGAGGGGATCCGTCACGCCGGCACGGCTCGCGACGCCGACGGGCGCATCGTCTCGGCCGGCGGACGGGTGCTCGCCGTCATCGGCACCGGGGCGGACCTGGCGGCCGCGCGCGAGCAGGCCTACGCGCGCCTGGCCGACGTGAAACTGCCGGGCGGGCATTTCCGCACCGACATCGGCCTGGCCGCGTTGGAGGGCCGCATCACCGTGTGACCGGTGTCCCGGGCGTCAGCGCGCGAGGTTGCGCCCGAGGAACATCACGTGGTCGGGCAGCACGCTGCGCCAGTAGCGGTTGCCGTGACCCCCGGCCCCGGCGCCGAAGGCGGCGGGCGGGTGCAGGTCGGCCGCCCACTGGCGGGTGTAGGTGAAGAACTGGTCACTGGTGCCGATGGTGATCATCAGCGGGATCTTGGCGAAGGCTTTCTGCTGGCCGAACAGGGAATTCGTCTGGTAGTCCTCGAAGGAGTCGAAGGCACGCGGCGGGTAGTTGTGCGGGTCCGCCCACAGGGCCGGGGAACTGACCGACACCGCCGCGACGCGCGGCGCGCCGACGAGCGAGGCGAGCCGCAGCGCCCCGTAGCCCCCCATGGACCAGCCGTAGAAGCCGATCCGATCGGTGGACAGGTTCAGCTCCCGGTTGCTCGCCAGCATCGGGAGGAATTCGTCGAGGATCATGGCACCGGCATCGGCCCCGTTGGTGCGCCGGTGCCAGTAGTTCACGGCCCCGTCGGCGGCGGCCAGGGCGAAGGGCGGGTTCCCGGCGTCGACGTAGGCCTGCAGGGCGTTCTGCATCTGTTGGCTGCGCCCGAAGATCGACCGCTCGTTGGTGTTGAGGGCGTGGGTGACCACGACGACCGGGAGTTTTCCGCTCACCCCGTTGGGGCGGGCCACCGCCCACCTCGTGTGCCGGCCGAGCATCTTCGCCGAGGCGAAACTGCCGGTGATGAGGCGCGGCCCCGGGACGGGGAGGGCGTCATGCGTCTCGGTGGGCAGCACGTCGTCGGCATGCCCTTGCTCATCGAGGCTGCGCTCGGCCGCGGCCGGCTTGGTCGGCTCCGAGGAGGAACAGGCGCTGACCCCGGCGAGTGCGGCGGCACCGATTCCGGCCAGCAGCGCGGTGCGCCGCGACACCAACCGGGAGTCGGGGTCCGGGTGCGCGGTCGGTGCCTGCGGGTCTGGGGTGGTGGGCGTCGCACTCATGTCGCCTGCAAAGATACGTGCGGTTGCTGACAAGACGGTGAGTACGCGCCGCGCTGTGACGGATGTGGCGGGTGGTGCGGCGCCGCGAAGTGGGACCCGCTGGCCGAATCCGGCAGCGGTACGCTGTGATGCAAGTCGCACAACACCGCAAGGAAGCCAGGTGTGTCGTGAAAACGAACCACATCGTCACCAATCAGGTTCCCCCACTCGAGGGCTACGACGTCGCCGACTATCCCGTCATCACCGAGTACCTCGACCGCGTCGGGGCCGCCGATTCGCTGCCTGAACTGCACGAGTTGGGCCGGCTCGCCGGGTCCGCCGAGTGGATCGCCGTCGGCGACCTCGCCGAGGAGCACCCGCCGGTGCTGGCGACCCACGACCGGTTCGGCAACCGCATCGACGTCGTGCGCTACGACCCGTCGTATCACCGGTTGATGGACACCGCGGTCGCGCACGGCTTGGCGGCTAGGCCGTGGGCCGATGACGACGCCCACGCGCATCTGGTGCGCGCGGCGAAGTTCAGCGTCTGGACATCCGTAGACGCCGGTCACGGCTGCCCGATCTCGATGACCTATGCCGTCGTCCCCGCGCTGCGCCACAACCCGGGATTGGCCGCCCGCTACGAACCGGGCCTCACCTCGCTGCACTACCAGCCCGAGCTCATCGTGCCCACCGAGAAGCGCGGGCTCATCGCCGGCATGTCGATGACCGAGAAGCAGGGCGGGTCCGACGTCCGCGCCAATACGACGACCGCGGTGCCCCAGGCCGACGGCAGCTTCCTGATCACCGGGCACAAATGGTTCACTTCGGCGCCCAACTCGGATCTGCTGCTCGTGCTCGCCCAGACGGGTGAGGGGTTGTCCTGCTTCTTCGTGCCGCGCATCCTGCCCGACGGGTCGCGCAACACCATCTACCTGCAGCGGCTCAAGGACAAGCTCGGCAACCATTCCAACGCGAGCAGCGAGGTCGAGTACCACGAAGCCGTCGGATGGCTGGTCGGCGAGCCGGGCCGCGGGGTCCGCACGATCATCGAGATGGTCAACATGACGCGGCTCGACTGTGCGACGGCCTCGGCCGCCCTGATGCGCAACGGCACGACCGCCGCCGCCCACCACGCCGCGTACCGCAGCGCGTTCGGCGCCAAGCTCGTCGATCAGCCGCTGATGCGCAACGTGCTCGCCGACCTGCACGTCGAGGCCGAGGCTGCCACCCTGACCGCGCTGTGGCTCGCGGACCTCACCGACCGGGCCCGGCAGGACGAGCAGACGGCGCAACTGCGCCGGATCAGCCTCTCGGTGAGCAAGTACTTCATCTGCAAGCGCGCCCCGATGCACGCCGCGGAGGCGTTGGAATGCCTGGGCGGCAACGGGTATGTCGAGGACTCGCGGATGCCGCGGCTGTTCCGCGAATCCCCGCTGATGTCGGTGTGGGAGGGGTCGGGCAACGTCGCCGCGCTCGACACGTTGCGCGCGATCGGGCGCGAGCCGGAGGCACTTGCCGTCTTCCTCGACGAACTCGACGCCGCGACCGGCGCGGACCGGGCCTATGACACGGCGCTGGCGGCACTCAAGGACTCCCTCGCCGACGCGCAAGCACACGAGTACCGGGCTCGTACCCTCGTCGGCCAGATGGCGACGTTGCTGACCGCATCGTTGACGATCCGGCTCGGGCACCCCGCGGTGGCCGACGCATTCGTGCACAGCCGCCTGGACGGCTCATGGGGCTCGGTGTACGGGACGCTGCGCCCCGGTGTCGATACTGCGGCACTCATCGCCCGCGCCATGCCGAAGCTGTAGGGGCATGCCGAAGCTGTGGGGACAAGCCGGTATGCGCGCAGCCGCGGTGGGTTAGCCTGACTCGAGTCGTCCGCGTGGCGGCTAGGAAAGGGAATCCGTGTCACACACAGCATTCACGACCAGGGTGGCATTCACGACCAGGGTGGCATTCACGACCGGGGTGGCCGCGGTGTTCGGCGCCGGCCTCCTGACCGCTGTCGGTGCCGCCGGTGCCGCGGCGGTGCCCAGCGGGCGCGTCGACCCGGGGGTGGGCTTCTCGTCGAACGCCTACGGCACGGGCTGCAGCTACTCGATGACCGTGCCGGTGAATGCGTCGGGCAAGGTCACCTTCTGGGAGAAGAAGCTGGGCGACAACCCGCCGCTGTACATCGGCTCGGCCTATGCCGACGGCGCGACCGCGGCGGTCACGTGGGTGCCCCAGCGCGAGGGGATCCGGCAGGTCTACGCGGTGCAGGGCGGCAAGCGGTCGAACTACACCATTGCGCGGGTGCACCGGGGATACGGCACCGCCGGGTTCTGCTTCGCTCTCTAGCGGGTCGCGCAAACCGCCGCGGCGGGCGTGGCGGCTTTGGCACGATGTCTCCCATGGCTGGCGCAACCCCCAAAGGTACGGCCCGCCGCCAACTCCTTGCCGAGGCGGCCGGCGCGCTGTTGATGCAGCACGGCCACGAGGCGGTCCGGCACCGGGCGGTGGCCCAACGGGCCGGGTTGCCGCTGGCGTCCACGACCTACTACTTCAGCTCCCTGGAGGAGCTGTTGGCCGCGGCCGTCGAGTACACCTGTGCGGTGGATGCGCGTGAGATGACCGATCGGTGCGCCGCCCTGCCCGAGTGCTCGCGCAGCGCCCGTGACACGGCATCGGCGCTCGCCGAGGTCTTCGTCGGCGACGGTTCGTCGTCGCGGCTGGCGACCCGGTACGAACTGTTCGTGCTGGCGGCTCGGCACCCGGAACTCGCGGCCATGGTCACCCAGCGGCAATCCCGGGCCGCGGAGATCGCCGCCGAGGTTCTGGCGAAGTCGCAGCGGCGGTGCGCGCCGGAGGGTGTGCAGCGGCTGATCGCGTTTGAGAATGGCGCACTGCTGGGTTCGATCGTCGTCACCGGGGACCACCCGGCCGACCCGGTCGGGGTCGTCGCCGACGCCATCGCCGGAGTCGTCGACGTGTTGGCGCCCGCCCTGCCGCCACCGGTCGAGGTGGGCGGGAACTAAACTGGCCGTCGTGGCAAAACCCGAGATCGCCAATGTCCTCGCCGGTCGCTATGCGTCGGCGGAACTCGCCCACATCTGGTCGCCGCGCACCAAGATCGTCACCGAGCGCCGGTTGTGGATCGCGGTCATGCGCGCGCAGAAGGAACTGGGCATCGACATCCCCGACGGGGTCATCGGCGACTACGAGAAGGTCGTCGACCAGGTCGACCTGGACTCCATCGCCGATCGCGAACGGGTCACCCGCCATGACGTCAAGGCACGCATCGAGGAGTTCAACGCGCTCGCCGGCCACGAACACATCCACAAGGGGATGACCAGCCGGGACCTCACCGAGAACGTCGAACAGTTGCAGATCCTGCTGTCGCTGCGCCATGTGCACGCCCACGGCGTGGCCGTGCTCGCGCGCATCACCGATCGCGCCGCGCAGTACTCCGCGCTGGTGATGGCCGGGCGCAGCCACAACGTCGCGGCGCAGGCGACGACGCTGGGCAAGCGCTTCGCCAGTGCCGCCGACGAGCTGATGATCGCCTTGACACGCCTGGAAGAACTGACCGCGCGCTATCCGCTGCGCGGCATTAAGGGGCCGATGGGCACCTCCCAGGACATGCTCGACCTCCTCGACGGCGACGCGGCAAAGCTGTCGCGCCTCGAAGACCTCGTCGCCGGCCACCTCGGTTTCTCCGCGGCGCTGACCTCGGTGGGGCAGATCTATCCGCGCTCGCTGGACCACGACGTGGTGTCGGCGCTGGTGCAAACCGCGGCGGCCCCGTCGTCGCTGGCCACGACCATCCGGCTGATGGCCGGGCACGAGCTGGTCACCGAGGGGTTCCAGCCCGGGCAGGTCGGTTCGTCGGCGATGCCGCACAAGATGAACACCCGCAGCTGTGAACGCGTCAACGGGCTTGCCGTCGTGCTGCGCGGGTACGGGTCGATGGTCGCCGAGCTCGCCGGGGCGCAGTGGAACGAGGGCGACGTCTTCTGCTCCGTGGTCCGCCGGGTGGCTCTGCCCGACGCGTTCTTCGCCATTGACGGGCTGATGGAGACCTTCCTGACCGTGCTCGCCGAGTTCGGGGCGTACCCGGCGGTGATCGCCAACGAACTCGACCGCTACCTGCCGTTCCTCGCGACGACGAAGGTGCTGATGGCCTCGGTGCGAGCCGGTGTGGGCCGGGAGACCGCGCACGAGGCGATCAAGGAGAATGCCGTCGCCGTCGCACTGGCCATGCGCGAGCAGGGGGCCGCACCCGATCTGCTCGACCGCCTCGCCGCCGATGACCGGATACCGCTGGACCGCGCCGCGCTCGACGAGGCGCTCGCCGACAAGACGGCGTTCACTGGTGCCGCGCAGGCACAGGTGGCCGCCGTCGTCGCGGCGGCCGAGGCGGTCATCGCCCGCTACCCCGACGCTGCGCGGTACGTGCCGGCACAGATCCTGTAGTCCCCGATCCGGTGGGAGCCGTGGCATCCTCGCGCAGTGACGCGAGCACGGCCGCCGAGTCGGCGAGGACCTGCTCCTCGCGGCGCCGGGCCGTATCGAGCCCGGGGCGCGCCGCGGCATCCGCGGCGGAGGCGATCTCGGCCAGGAAGCCCAGGGTGACGACGGCGTCCTGTTGCTCGCCGAGCACGTCCTGCATCGCCGCCCGGCTCGCGACGAGCGCGCCGCCGCGGTCACCGAGCACGGGCAGCGCGAGTTCGGCGGCGTAGCGGTGCCGCTTGCCGGCCCGGCGGGCGGAGTGCGCGTGCGCCGCGGTGTCTGGCGAGCCGGTCGCGGCAGCCCGCGCGGCCCGGTGGAGGCGTCGGGCGAGGGTACGGTCGGCGGCTTCGACGTAGTCGACGGCCTCCGCCGCCGCGCGGTCGCGGTCGCGGCGCCGGCGCGGCGGGTCGTCGCGCCATTCGGCGAGCATCGCCCGCAGTGCCCCGTATCGGGGCGAGCCGAGCGCGATCCCGACGCGCACCCATGCCGCGCGCGACCGGACGGCCACGCACTCGTCGACTGCGGCGGCGGCCGCGGTCGACTCGGCCCGGTCTTCGACGTGGGCGAGGGCGCCCGCGACTCGCTGTGCGGTGACGTCGAGGTCGCGGACCCCGCCCAGGATGGCGGCGAACCAGCGCAGTTCTCCGGCGATCCGGTCGGCGGCCCGGTGCCGGTGGACGTCGGGAAAGGTGCGCAGGGTGGCGCGCAGGCGGCGGATGGCCACCCGCGTCGGGTGGATCGCATCGATCCGGCCGTCGCGCAGCGGTTGATCGGCATCGAGCAGGACGGCGATCTGCGCGTCGAGATATGCGTCGACGAGGTCGGCCAGCGTCTTGGGGGCGCCCACGGTTCGACGGTACGTGGTGGGGTCGGCCGCGACTACCCTTCCACCCGCGCCGATTCACGTTTCCCGACGAAACTCCGTCGGGAAACGTGGATTGGTGCGGGAGCGGCCGGAGGCGATGCCCCGGACGGTCGGCCGGCGGCGGTGGCACTACGCTCGACCCATGCGTCCTGCACTGGATTCCTACGCGCACGTGGCCTCGGGCAAGGTCCGCGACATCTACCGAATCGACGAGCAGACACTGCTCCTGGTGACCTCGGATCGGATCAGCGCCTACGACTTCGTCTTGTCCACCCCGATCCCCGACAAGGGGCGGGTCCTCACCGCGACCAGCTTCTTCTGGTTCGCCCACCTCGGTGTGCCCGACCACCTCGCCGGCGGGCCCACCGACGATCGGATCCCGGCTTCGGTACTCGGCCGCTCGATGGTCGTGCGCGACCTGCCGATGATCCCCGTGGAATGTGTCGCGCGCGGCTACCTGACCGGTTCGGGACTGCTCGACTACGCCGCGACCGGCCGGGTGTGCGGGATCGAGCTGCCGGCCGGGCTCGGGGAGGCCGACGCGCTGCCCGAGCCGGTCTTCACCCCCGCTTCGAAGGCCGAGATCGGCGACCACGACGAGAACATCAGCTATGAGCAGGTCGTGGAGCTGGTCGGGGCCGACCTGGCGGCTGACCTCAAGGCGGCCACTCTCGACGTCTACGGCCGTGGCGCCGCGTTGGCGGCGCAGCGCGGCATCATCTTGGCCGACACCAAGTTCGAGTTCGGTCGGGCCCCCGACGGCTCGCTCGTCCTGGCCGACGAGGTGCTCACCCCCGACTCGTCGCGCTACTGGGATGCCGCCACCTACGTGGCCGGCCGCGTGCAACCGTCGTATGACAAGCAGATCGTGCGCAACTGGCTGACCGGTCCGGAGTCGGGCTGGGACCGGCACGGACAGGCGCCCCCGCCGCCGCTGCCCGACGATGTCGTCGAGCGGACCCAATCCCGCTACATCGAGGCCTACGAACGCCTTTCGCAGCTCTCGTTCAACCAGTGGCCCGACGCGGAGGTTGCCCGATGACACTGACACCGATCACCGCCCCGGTCGCGAAGAAGGTGCCGGTCGAGCGAAACCACCACGGCGACACCGTCATCGACGAGTACACCTGGATGGCAGACAAGACCGACCCCGAGGTCATCGCGTTCCTCGAGGGGCAGAACGACTTCGTGGCCGCGCAGACCGCGCAGTTGAAGTCGTTGCGCGAGACCATCTTCGGGGAGATCAAGGCCCGCGTACAGGAGACCGACATGTCGGTGCCCACGCGTCGCGGCGACTATTGGTACTACTCCCGGACCACCGAGGGCGAGCAGTACGGCATCTCCGCGCGCTGCCCGGTGCGCGGCCCCGACGACTGGGACCCGCCCACGATCAGTCCCGACGAGAAGTTGCCCGGTGAGGCGGTCGTGCTCGACGCCAACGTCGAGGCGGCCGGCCATGACTTCTTCAGCCTCGGCGGGATCTCGATCAGCGAGGACGGCCGCTGGCTCGCGTTCGGCACCGACACCGTCGGTGACGAGCGGTACACGTTGCGCTTCCGGGACCTGGCCACCGGCACCGAGCTCGAGGAGACGATCGCCGATACCACCGGCGGTGCGATCTGGTCCCAGGACGCGCGGTTCGTGTTCTATCAAACCGTCGACGAGGCGTGGCGGCCCGATACCGTGTGGCGCCACGAGATCGGCAGTGCGCAGCCGCCGGTGCAGGTGTTCCACGAACCCGACGAGGGCTTCTGGGTGGGCATGGGCGGCTCTCGCAGCCGCGACTACCTGTTCATCGGAGTCGGTTCCAAGACGACCTCGGAGGTCTTTGCGATCCCGACCGCCGACCCGACCGCGGAGCCGGTGAGCCTTGCCCCGCGCGTCCCGGGCGTCGAGTACGAGGTGGATCACGCCGTCATCGGCGGGCAGGGCTATTTCCTGTTCACGCACAACGGCCCCGGCCCCGACGGTCGCAAGTGCGAGAACTACGCGGTCGACATCGCACCGGTCGCCGACCCTGCGGATCGTGCGGTGTTCCTCGCCCATGACCCGGCCCGCCGCATCGAGGACGTCGAGGCCTTCGAGGACTACCTGGTCCTCAGCTATCGCGCCGCCGCGCTGCCCCGGGTGGCGATCGCCGACCTGCGGCAGATCGACGGGATACCCGTTGCCGCCGACTTCGCCGAGGTGCGATTCGACCAGCCGCTGTGCTCGGCCGGTGCCGCCGGGAACCCGGAATGGGTCACGCCGCGGCTGCGCCTGGCCTACACCAGCTTCATCGAACCGGCGGAGTTGCTCGACCTCGACGTGGCGACCGGGGAGCGCACCCTGCTCAAGCGCCAGATCGTGTTGGGGGACTATTCGCCCGACGACTACGAGCAGTCCCGGGTGTGGGCCACCGCCGACGACGGGACGCAGATCCCGGTGTCGATCGTGCGCCGGAAGGGGGCGCCGGCGGGTCCGGCGCCGACCCTGCTCTACGGGTACGGCTCCTACGAGCACAGCATCGACCCGTCCTTCTCGGTGTCGCGGCTTTCGCTGCTCGACCGGGGCGTCGTCTTCGCGGTGGCGCACATCCGCGGCGGCGGCGAAATGGGCCGGCACTGGTACGAGACCGGCAAGACGCTGACCAAGCGCAACACCTTCACCGACTTCGTCGCCGTCGCCCACCATCTCATCGAGAACGGCGTGACGACGCCGAAACAGCTCGTCGCCGAGGGTGGTTCGGCTGGCGGGCTGTTGATGGGCGCGGTCGTCAATGCGGCGCCGGAGCTGTTCAACGGGATCGTCGCCGCGGTGCCCTTCGTCGACGCGCTCAACTCCATCCTCGACCCGAGCCTCCCGCTGACGATCATCGAGTGGGAGGAGTGGGGCAACCCGCTGGCCGACCCCGAGGTCTACGCGTATATGAGGACCTACTCGCCGTATGAGAACGTGCGCGCGGTCGACTACCCGGCGATCCTGGCGCTCAACTCGCTCAACGACACCAGGGTGCTGCACACCGAGGCTGCGAAATGGGTTGCGCGCCTGCAGGATCGCACGACCGGTGATGCCCCGATCCTGTTGAAGACGGAGATGTCGGCCGGCCACGGCGGGGTGAGCGGGCGCTACAAGCAATGGGAGGAGGCGGCTTTCGAGCTCGCCTGGATCCTGCAGCAGACCGGGGCGGTGACCGAGGAGGCCGACGATGCCTGAGCTCCACGAGACCTTGGCCGCATTGCGCCTGCCGGTGGTCGGGGCCCCGATGGCCGGGGCGGCGGGCGGCCGGTTGGCAGCCGCGATCTCGGCGGGGGGCGGGCTCGGGTTGGTCGGCGTCGGCAACGTCGCGACCGTCGAGCAGGTGCGTGCCGAGGTCGGTCTCGCCGCCGAGTCCGGGGAGCGGTTCGGCGTGGGCCTGATGTGCTGGTCGCTGCCGGCCAACCCGGCGCTCCTCGATGCGGCGCTGGAGTTCGGCCCGTCGGTGGTCAGCCTGAGCTTCGGGGATCCGCGCCCCTATCTGGCCAAGACCCGCGACGCCGGTGCGGTCGTCGTCGCCCAGGTCGGGACGCGGGCCGAGGCCCTCGACGCGCTCGACGCGGGCGTTGACGGACTGGTGGTCCGCGGCTCGGAGGGCGGAGGCCACGGTCGGGGTGTGGTGTCGACATTGCCGCTCCTGCAGCAGGTGCTGGACCTGACCGCCCTGCCGGTGCTCGCCGGGGGTGGCGTGGCGACGGCGCGCGGCCTGGCCGCGGTGCTGGCGGCCGGGGCGGCGGGCGCCTGGGTGGGCACCCCGTTCGCAGCCTGCGCGGAAAGCTTGTTCCGGCCCGAACTCAAGGCGGCCGTGATCGCGGCCGACACCGATCAGACCGTCTACACGCGCGCTTTCGACATCGTCCAGCGATTCGACTGGCCGGAGATCTACGGCGGTCGGGCACTGGCCAATGCCTTCAGTGACCGGTGGGCGCAGCGCACCGACGCGTTGGCGGAGGCCGTCACCGACGAGATGACCGAGACGATCAAGCAGGCCCGGGTCGACGCGGACCTCTCGATGGCGCCGGTCTACGCGGGCGAGTCCGCCGGACTGGTCGACCGGGCGCGCACCGCCGCGGAGGTTCTGGCCGATTTCGAGCCGTTCCGCGAGCATCTGCGGGCTGCGCAGCGCTGGACTGACTAGAAACGTCTGATAATCAGGGGTCCGGGGGCAAATACCCCTCGGACCCCTGATTTTCCGACGATCTTGTCAGCTAGGCGGACGCTCAGTGTGGCGCATCCGTGCGCGGGAACTCCGAGACGAAGCGGCGCAGGGCGGTGGCAAACGCCTCGGGTTGATCCTCGCTGATCAGTGTTCGCGAGTCGTCGACCATGACCAGTCGGGAGTCGGAAAAGAGGTCCGCCAGGCCGTGGGCGTGCTCGACCGGCATCATCACGTCGTCCGGGTCGATTTATCACCACTTTCCCGGGGGAAAGGAACAGATCAGCGAAGAGGTCATCTACGCAGAAGGTGCCCGCTACAGCGCCTTGGTCGGACCACAGTTGGCGGCAGTCGACGACGTCGTCAGCGGGATCCCCGAACTCTTCGCGTCGGCCGGAACACTCCTGGAAGAGATGGACTACAGCGAGGCCTGCTCGATCGAGACCATCGCGTTGGAGGTGGCGAGCACCAACGAACGCCTTCGGAAGGCGACGGCGGCGGTCTTCACCGGGTGGACCACCGAACTGACCCGGTGGTTCTCCCAGACCGGTCTTCCCGAGGCCGCCTGCCGTCGGCTGGCACTGGGATTCCTCACCGGCCTCGAGGGCGGGTTCGTGCTGTGCCGCAGTCTCCGATCGGTCGAGCCGATGACTGCGGCGGGGGCCGCGGTTGCGGCGATGGCCCGTGCCGAGTTGGAGCAGGGGCTCAGCTGAATCGGATGTTCAGCGTCGCCATGCCGAAGATCTTCTTGCCCGCCGACTTGGCGGTCAGGATCACCACGCCGCTGCGGGTCTGCGGGTCGAGCGACTTGATCCGGCCGCCGAACTCGATGTCGCCGCGGCCGTCGGCCGGGACGATCGCCGGAGACGACAGGCGCACCGAGTACTTGGTCACCGCACCGGGGTCGCCGGTCCACTCGGAGATGGCGCCGATGCCCAGCCCCATGGTCAGCATCCCGTGGGCGATCACGTCCGGCAGCCCGGCGAGCTTGGCGATGCTCTCGTCCCAGTGGATCGGGTTGGCATCGCCGGCGACACCGGCGTAGTTGACCAGGTCGCCGCGGGACAGGTGGGTGTGGTGCACCGGCAGCGCGTCGCCGACCGACAACTCGTCGAAGTTGCGGCTGGCCGGCGTGCGGGTGGCGCCGGCCTGCGCGATCACGCGCTCGCCGTCGGTCCGCACCGTCTTCACATAGGCCTCGGCGGCTTCCTCTGGGGAGAAGATCTCGACGTCGTGCATCATCACCTTCGCCACCGACTCGGTGATCGCCGGGTCGACCTCGTCGGCGGTCACCCCGACGACGGTGGTGTGCATGGTGTGCACGGTCTCGCCGGAGGCCACGTCGAGGAATGTGTTGGTGATGGTGATCATGTCCTTGCCGGCGATGCGGCGCACCGACGACAGCTCGACGTCGGTGTGCAGCTCGTCGCCGACGGTGATCGGCCGGTGCTGCTCGAAGACCTGCTCGGTCTGCACATAGGTGTCATAGCCGACGACGACCTCCTCGAGCAGCTTGCGGTTGGCGGCCATTGCACCGATGGCGGTGAACGTCATCGGCGCGATCAGATGCGCGTACCCCAGCTCCTCCGCGGCCTCCGGGTCCCAGTGCGCCGGGTGGTAGTCCTGGACCGCCCTGGCGTACTCGCGGACCTTCTCCCGGCCGACCTGATAGGTGTGGTCCGCCTTGTAGTAGTGGCCGACCCGCGCCATGATCGCGGGTTCGTCGGCTGCCGTAGTCATCGATTCTCCAACTGTTCGGTTCGAGGCGATCCTAGTCGTGTCAGTGCAGGCCGATGTGCGCGGGCTGATCCATCTCCTCTTCGACGAGGGGCGATTCGATCTTCTTGCGCGGCAGGAAGAAGGCGGGGATCAAGGTGCACACCACGAGGGCCGTCGCCACGGTGAACGGTGAGTGGAAGGCGTGTGCGGCGTCGGCGAACCACGAGGCCGACGGCTGCGTGCCCGGCGGGAATCCGAAGGCCTGCACCATCTTCGGGAAGAGGTGCTGGGAGACTTCCTTGGTGTTCTGGTCGCGGTGGAACTGGACGGCGAGCTGGCCTTCCTTCGTCTTGGACAGCGCGGTGAACAGCAGCACCGAGATGATCGCGGTGCCCATCGACGTCGACGACTGCTGGACCACGTTCATCAGCGTCGAGCCGTCCGGCACCTCTTTGTTGCGCAGCGTGGCCAGTGCCGAGGACATGATCGGCATCATCGTCATGCCCATGCCCATGCCCTGGATCAGCAGCGCGCCGCCGATCAACCAGTAGGGGGTGGTCGCGTCGAACTGGGTCCAGGCCGACACGCCGAGGATGATCAGCACCAGGCCGGCGAGCACGAACCTGCCTGGGCCCATCTTGTCGGTGAGCTTGCCGGCGAGGGGCATGGTCATCATCGCGCCGAGGCCCTGGGGGGCCAGCATGAGCCCGGCCATCAGGGTGGTCTCACCGCGGACGCCGATGAAGAACTGCGGGTACAACAGTGAGCTGCCGAAGAAGGCGATCAGGAAGATCACCATCGTCGCGATCGCGACGGCCAGTGTCTTGTTGCGGAACAGGCGCAGGTCCAGCAGCGGTTTGTCCGAGCGCAGGGCATGACGGATGAACGCCGCGATCATGACCAGGCCGATGATGGCCGGGACGAGGACCCGCGCGGTCACGAAGGTGCCGTGCTTGACCTGCTCCTCGCCGGCGCCGGAGACGCCGAACAGGAACAGGGCCAGGCCGGGGGAGAGCAGCAGCAGGCCGATGAAGTCGATCTTCGGGCGCTCCCCGGTCGCATCGTTCTTGAGGACCAGGCCGGCGTAGACGAGGGCAATGATTCCGACCGGGACGTTGATCAGGAAGACCCAGTGCCAGGACGCGATCTGGATCAACCAGCCGCCCAGGATCGGGCCGAAGATGGGGCCGAGCAGCATCGGAATGCCCAGGACGGCCATGACCGAGCCGATGCGGGCGGGCCCGGCCGCCTTGGTCAGGATCATCATGCCGACCGGCATCAGCAGGCCGCCGCCGAGGCCCTGCACGGCGCGGAAGGCGATCAGTGAGCCGATGTTCCACGCCACCGCGCAGAGCACCGAACCGATGAGGAACAGCACGATCGAGGTCATGTAGACGCGCTTGGTGCCGAATCGTGCCGCCGCCCAGGATGCGATCGGGATCACCGCGGCGAGTGCGAGGGTGTAGGCGGTCATCGACCACGCCGCGCCGGCCTGGTCGGTGTGCAGCTCGGTTTGGAAGGTGTCCTGGGCGACCGAGACGACGGTGATGTCGAGGATCGACATGATGGAGCCGAGAACGACGACACCGGCGACGATCAGCACATGCCGATCGAGTGTGGTGTCCGGCGCCTTGGCGGGGGCGGAGGTGGTCATCGGGGTGAGCTTTCTGTCTGGGGATCAAGGGTGGCGAAGTAGTCGGTGTCGCCGTCGAGTACCGGCTCCAGTGCGGCGGTCAGCGCTTGGGCGACGTCGGTGGGCAGGCGACGGGCGAAATCGCGCAGGATGTCCTCGCGCGTGTTCACCGCCGTCGTGACGAAGGCGTGTCCATGCTCGGTCAGTGAGACGCGTTTGACCCGGCGGTCGCTGGGGTCCTCGCGGCGATCGGTGAACCCGAAGCCGACGAGTTTGTCCACCACTCGGCCCGCTGCTGCAACCGAGAGGTGCACGGCATCGGCGAGTTCGTTCACCGACATCGCCGAACCACGGGTGCCCAGTTCCATCAGGGTGCGGAATTGGGAGAAGGTCAGGTCGACCGCGGCGCCGTCGGACAGCGCCGACGACTTGGCCGCGCACGCGAGGCGCTCGAACAGCGCGGACAGGGACGTGAAGACCCGTTCCGCGCTGTCGTGGCTCGACTGCCGATCTGTTTGCACCCAGAAACTGTAGCGCAGACGCAACTATTGTCACCATGCAAATATCTGTGACCTCCGTCATGCGGCCCCGCTCGGTAGGCGCTCGGTCTTGGCAGGCGCTCGGTAGGGTGGCCACATGGCCGATATCAAGAGCATCCCCGTCTCCGCCCTCGACGGTTCGCCGCTGGACCTCGCCGCTTTCGCCGGCCCGCTGCTGGTCGTCAACGTCGCCAGCAAATGCGGGCTCACCCCGCAATACGCCGGGCTCGAGGAGCTCGCGAAGACCTACGGGCCGCGCGGGCTGACCGTCGTGGGCATGCCGTGCAACCAGTTCATGGGCCAGGAGCCGGGCTCGGCCGAGGAGATCGCCACCTTCTGCTCGGCCACCTACGGTGTGACCTTTCCGCTGCTGGCCAAGGCCGACGTCAACGGTGAGCACCGCCACCCGCTCTATGCCGAGCTCACCCGAACCCCGGACGCCGACGGCGAGGCCGGGGACATCACGTGGAACTTCGAGAAGTTTCTCGTCGGGGCCGACGGCGAGGTGGTGGCCCGGTTCCGGCCGCGCACCGAGCCCGACGCGCCGGAGGTCGTCAGTGCCATCGAGGCCGCACTGTAGGTGCCGGGGCGGAGTCCGCGCGGTACGGCCGGGCAGCACTCGATAGACTCGGCGGGTACGAGCGGCCGACCCGGTATGCGGCCGACCCGGTGTAAGGAGCGCGAAGCAATGGCACGTGTGGTGGTTGACGTGATGCCCAAAACGGAAATCCTCGATCCGCAGGGACAGGCCATCGTCGGCGCCCTGGCGCGACTGGGCTTTCGCGGGGTCTCCGACGTCCGGCAGGGCAAACGCTTCGAAATCGAGGTCGCCGACGCCGTCGGCGACAATGACCTGGAGAAGATCGCCGCCGACGTCCTCGCCAACACCGTGATCGAGGACTACACCGTCACCCGCGTGCAGGTGAAGTGACCATGACCGCTCGGATCGGCGTGATCACCTTCCCCGGCACGCTTGACGACGTCGACGCCGCCCGTGCGGTGCGGCTGGCCGGTGCCCAGGCGGTACCGCTCTGGCATGCCGACGCCGACCTCAAGGGCGTGGACGCCGTCGTCGTCCCCGGCGGCTTCTCCTATGGCGACTACCTGCGGGCCGGCGCCATCGCCAGCCTCGCCCCGGTGATGACCTCGGTGATCGACGCAGCACGTGGCGGCACGCCGGTGCTGGGCATCTGCAATGGGTTCCAAATCCTGTGCGAGGCCGGCCTGCTACCCGGCGCGCTGACCCGGAACCAGGGCCTGCACTTCGTCTGCCGCGATCAATGGCTGCGCGTGGCGAATACCGATTCGGTGTGGACCTCGCGCTACGAGCCGGGCGCGGAGATCCTGGTGCCGCTGAAGTCCGGCGAAGGCCGCTACGTCGCGAACGAGGCCGTGCTCGACGAACTCGCCGGCGAGGGCCGGATCGCCTTCACCTATGCCGGTGACAACCCGAACGGGTCGATGCGCTCGATCGCCGGTGTGACCAGTGCCGATGGCCGCGTCGTGGGGCTCATGCCGCACCCCGAGCACGCCATCGAGGCGCTGACCGGACCGAGCGATGACGGGCTGGGCCTGTTCTACTCGGTTCTCGACTCGGTGCTGGCCAAGGCCTGAGGATGGTCGTGCCCGCGCTGGACACCGGGGCCACGGCCGGTGGGCTCGCGACGTTCATCGATGCCTCGCCGTCGCCGTTCCACGTGTGCGAGACCGTTGCCGGGCAGCTGCGCGCAGCCGGGTTCACCCAACTCCTCGAGACCGCCGAATGGCCGACCGGGCCCGGTGGCTTCTTCGTCCTCCGCGGCGGGTCGATCATCGCCTGGCGGATGGGCCGGGGCGGGGCCGCCCCGGACGGCTCGGGCGTCGCCTTCCGCATCGTCGGCGGGCACACCGACAGCCCGAACCTGCGCGTCAAGCAGCACATCGACCGGACCGCGGCGGGGCTGTCGACGGTCGCGCTCGAACCATACGGCGGCGCGTGGCTGAACTCGTGGCTCGACCGCGACCTCGGGTTGTCCGGCCGCGTGTCGGTGTGCGATGGCGAGCGCACGGTGACGCGGCTGGTGAAGATCGACGAGCCGGTGCTGCGCGTGCCGCAACTGGCGATCCACCTGTCCGAGGACCGCAAGGGGGTCAGCCCCGACCCGCAGCGCCACCTCGATGCGATCTGGTCCACCGACGCCGACGCTCCCGGCCTGCACTCCTGGCTCGCCGATCACCTCGGCGTCGCAGCCGGGGACATGCTCGGCTGGGAGCTGATGACCCACGATGTCGAACCCAGCCGGGTCGTCGGAGTCGAGCAGGATCTGCTCAGCGCCCCCCGGTTGGACAACCAGGCCACCTGCTACGCCGGGCTGCAGGCACTGCTCGACGCCGGCAACCCCGAGGTGCCGTTGCCGACCACGGGGATGCTGGCCCTGTTCGACCACGAGGAGGTCGGCAGCGGATCGCAGCGCGGCGCGGCGTCGGACTTCCTGGTGTCGGTGTGCGAGCGGATCGTGCTCGCCGCCGGTGGTGACCGCCAGGACTTCCTGCGGGCGATGGCCGGCAGCATCTGCGTGTCCGGTGACATGGCGCACGCGACCCACCCGAACTACGCCGACCGACACGAGCCCGGGCACCAGATCGTCCTCGGCGGCGGTCCGGTGCTCAAGGTGAACCAGAACCTGCGGTATGCCTCCGACGCGCCGGGGGCCGGGGTGTTCGCGCAGGCGTGCCGGGCCGCCGGGGTGCCGTTGCAGCGCTACGTCCACCGCGCCGATCTGCCGTGCGGGTCGACGATCGGCCCGATCACCGCGTCGCGCACCGGGTTGGTCACCGTCGACGTCGGCGCGCCGCAGTTGGCCATGCACAGCGCGCGGGAGTTGATGGCCGTCGCCGATGTGCCGATGTACTCGGCCGCACTACAGGCGTTCTACCGCGCCTGACCGCCCAGTGGGCACCCAAACCCCGCCCAGTGGGCACCCAAACCCCGCCCAGTGGGCACCCAAACCCCGCCCAGTGGGCACCCAAACCCCGCCCAGTGGGCACCCAAACCCCGCCCAGTGGGCACCGGGTCAGCGCAGCAGCGAGATCGTCGCGCCCTGGCGCAAGACGACATAGCCGTCGACGGCCTGCGCGGTCCCGTTCACCGGCACTTCCCAGCGAATGCTTCCCGACCTGGTGTCGAATGCGGTGACCTGGTTGTCGTTGGCGGCCACCAGGACGTCGCCGAATGATCCGACGCAGCGCAATTCGGCGAGGTTGGTATCGGGACGCTGCTGGTCCGGTGCCGGCAGGTGCCCGATCACGGTGCCCTTCGCGTCGAGGCGCATGACCGTCCGCGTGGTGTCCTTGTGAGCGAAGGCGACGAGCCGCCCGCAGGCCATCGGCCGCGCCTTCGACAGCGAGGCGTCGCCGACTGACCAGAGCCCCTTGGGCTTGGCGGGATCGCGGACCTCGAACTGGCCGTTCGTTTGGCTCACCGTCGCCATGCCGGTCCCACCGAGCACCGCGAGGGTGGCCGGGCCGGTCGCGACCTGCATGCTGCGCGACGTGTGCGTGGGCTTGGTGGTGAGACGGCCAACGGTCAGCGCGTAGAAGTCGATGACACCGTCGTCGCCACCGTGGCTGACCGCCAGGCCCGTCGGGTAGGCGGTGACGGCGCACGGCCCGCAACTCAGCTTGGTGTCGCCCGTGTGCGGGTCGAGAAGGACGTGGCTCCCGTCGGCCAGGGCGACGTCGAGCACCCCCGCGCCGGAGAGGTAGACGGGTTTGGCGGAGTCGGCGAAGGTTCGGCTCCACCGGGTGCTGCCGTCGGGTGCCGTCGCACTGACGCGATAGCCGACTTGATCGACGCGGATGAAGTCCGCGCCCACTCCCACGATGCGTCCGGTGTCTTCCAGCGGCTGCACCGGGCCGAGTGCGCCCGACCCGGGATTGACCGGGTAGAAGCCGTCGGGGGCGTTGCCGACCTTGATCGCGCAACCGATCTGACCGTTGTCGTTGAAGGCGCAGCTGCCCAGTCCGACGATGATCGGCTTGTCCCAGCGCGACGTGCCGTCGTGGCGGTTCACGGCGAGGAAGGCGCGGCCCAGGCCCGACGGATAGGCGAGCAACCAGGTGGAGCCGTGCGTGTCGGCCACGGTCACCGGACCGCCGGAGCTGCTGTAGCCGGGGAGGTCGTCGATTCCCCGCGTCCACGCGGTGTCGGGCCGGTCGGAGTAGGTGTGCAACTGGCCGAATCCGTACGGCTGCGCGGTCGGGACGTCGGAGGACTGGGCGAGCACGAGTCCGACCGACGCCAACATCGCCGCGATGATCACCATGACGACGGTGCCGATCCCGAACGGAGTCCGTCTGCGGAGGGCGGAGAACATGCGTACCAGTCAACACGATCGGCTCGGGTGTGCCCACAATGAGCTGTGTTGCGACTACGCCTCAGTTCCCCTGCTGATCTCACCGACGCGGCAGTGAGCGCGCTGGAGGCCGATCCGGGGGTCAGCAGTGTGGCCGTGTTGCGCGGCGCGTCGCTTCGGCCGGCCGGCGATGTCGTCCTCGCCGATCTGGCCCGCGAATCGGCCGAGGCGGTCGTGGAACGATTGCGCGCTCTGGAGTTGCACCGGTTCGGCACTATCGAGCTGGATCCGGTCGGGGCCTGGCTGTCGGCGGCGGGGCTGGAGGCCGAACGCGTCGTCCCCGGCAGCAGCGCCGACACCATCGTGTGGCCGGAGGTTGGGCAGCGCGCCTACGACGATGTCGACCTCAACTGGACCTACCTGAGCTTCATGACCCTGGCAACCCTGATGTCGAGCATCGCGATCGTCACTGATTCGGCGATCCTGGTGATCGGCGCGATGGTCCTCGGGCCGGAGTTCGGGGCGGTAGCCGCTGTGGCGGTCGGTTTGGTCACGGCGCGCTACGGATTGGTCGGCAACGCGGTCCGCACCTTGCTGCTCGGATTCGCCGCCGGGATTGCGATCACCACGGTGGTGGCCCTGGTCGGGCGGGCCCTGGGCTGGATCACCGTCGCCCAGGTGACCGGGCCGAGGCCGCAGACGGGGTTCATCTCCAGTCCCGATCGCTGGACCTTCGCGGTGGCGTTGATCGCCGGTGCGGCGGGCGTGCTGTCGTTGACGTCCTCCAAGGTGGGCGGGTTGACCGGTGTGTTCATCTCGGTCACGACCGTGCCGGCGGCGGGCAACATCGCGCTGGGCCTAGCGGTGGGCCATTGGCCGTCGGTGACCGGCAGCACGGTCCAGTTGCTGGTGAACCTCGTCGGCATGGCGATTTCGGGCTGGGTGATGCTGCTCATCGTGCAGCGCGTCTGGCCGCGCATGCCGTTCCCACACCGCCTGCGTCCTCCGCGGCAGCTCGGCTAGGTTGGGGGCGTGACTACCGCACAGCCCGCCACGTACGGCCCGCCGACCCGCCATCGCCCCGACATCGCCGCCGCAATGTATTGGGTCGACGCCGTCTCAGCCAACGCCGAGGTCCTCGTCGGGGCACTGCGGGACGACGAGCTGCTGCTCAACGCGGTGTCGGGCTGGTTCAAGGGGGAGTGGGGCCTGTTCGCCATCACCACCGATCGGGTGCTGTTGGCGTGTGCGGGCAACGCGGAGAAGTCGACGCCGGGATATGTCTACGAGATGCCGTTGCAGGCGGTGACCGGGATTGCCGACGGCGAGAGCGAAGACGGGTTCCGGGTCGCCCAGCTGCAGGATTACGAGTCCTGGACGAAGGTCTTCGTCAACGGACTCACCTCGGTCTACGCCAGCGACCAGCGAGTCTATTGGGTCGTGGTCAACTTGATGAACGAGCGATCCGGCGAACTGGAGAAGGCCGCCGACGGCGGGGTGCTCGACGAGTTCACCCGGTACCGGGCCATCCGGGAGGCGCACCGGGCCGGCGGCCTGGACAACGACACCGCCGCGGCGGCGATTGCGCGGATGTTCGGTGCCGAGCCGGACCGGGACGGGTCCGGCTACTGAGTGCTACATGCCCAGCTCGCCCGGCTGGGGGCCGCTCGGCGGGACTTCGCTCGGCTGCGGTCCGGCGGTGGTGTCCCCGGTAGTCTCCGGCTCGAGCTGGCCCTTGACCATGGACAGGCCTCCGGTCTGCCCCAGCCGATAGCGCCGCCAGGGGCTGTCGGGCCGCATCAACAGGCCGTGCACCCGTTCCCCGGCCGCCTTCGCGGCGGCCCCGGCGTTGTTCATCTCGTGCAGCGCCATCCAATACGTCCGGCCGATGACGAGTCCGTGGGCGAACTGTCGCCAATTGGCGTAGTAGCTGCGCGCGGAGACGGCCGCGGAGATCAGCATCGGCCAGCACTCGTCGGCGCTCAGGTACCCGGCGGCGTGCGACATCCGCACGACGTACCCGACGCGGCCGAGGTCCCAGGAGCGGATATGCGTCGGGAAGTACGAGTCGGCGATCACCGGGCGCAGCACCGACATGGTCCGCAGATTCATCAGTGCGTCATAGTCGGCGACCGTCGCCGACGGGCCGCGGAATTGGGCGCGTGCGGCGAGGAACTCGCGATGGGCGTCGGGGTTGTGGCCGTCGGTCTTCTTGATCACCGCCGCGACCAGCGGCGCCACGACCTCGAATGCTGTGCTGTGCATCCCGTCGAGCAGTCGGCCGACGGTCATCCGCGCACTGATGGCGTCGGTGATCCCCCATGCGGACGCCAGGGCCTCGCGCGCCTGTGGCTGCCCCAGGGCGACGTCGAGGCTGTCACACCACATCTCGTTGACACCCCAGAGGAAGGCACCGACGTTCAGGGCGTCCTGCTGCTCGGCGGTCAGCAGCCCGTCGTTCTTCCAGCGGAACGGGCGTGCTGATTCGGACGACCCGCCCACCGGGAACGGTTGGGTCGGCGGGATGGGTGTCGAGAGGGACATGGTTGAGAGGGTAGCGAACCCGGGGGCGTGTTCGCTGGTGGCGTAGCGAAGGGGGGTCGCGAGGGGAACATCGGCTAGGTGCCCGGCGTTGACCAGCATTAAGCGCACGCGACTGTCCGCGGCGCCGACCGGCGACACGGACCGGTCGGCCCCAGGGCCGCGGAACGATTGCGAGCGCGGGTCCAAACACCACTAGAGTGGAAGCAAGCAGGTCAATCGCCGCGTTGAGCACGATTGCGCGGACGCGCAGCGGGGCGCGGATTGGCCGAGTGGAGCCACGTAAGGAAGAACAATGTTCGAACGGTTCACCGACCGCGCGCGCCGGGTTGTCGTCCTGGCGCAAGAAGAGGCGCGGATGCTCAACCACAACTACATCGGCACCGAGCACATCCTGCTCGGCCTGATCCACGAGGGCGAGGGCGTCGCGGCCAAGGCGCTCGAGTCGCTGGGGATCTCGCTGGAGGCGGTGCGCACCCAGGTCGAGGAGATCATCGGCCAGGGCCAGCAGGCGCCGGCCGGGCACATCCCGTTCACGCCGCGCGCCAAGAAGGTGCTGGAGCTCTCGCTGCGCGAGGCACTGCAGCTCGGCCACAACTACATCGGCACCGAGCACATCCTGCTCGGCCTCATCCGTGAGGGCGAGGGCGTCGCCGCGCAGGTGCTGGTCAAGCTGGGCGCAGACCTGAACAAGGTGCGCCAACAGGTCATCCAGTTGCTGTCCGGGTACCAGGGCAAGGAGGCGCAGGACGCCGGCACCGGCGGCCGCAGCAGCGAGGCCGGCACCCCGTCGACGTCGCTGGTGCTCGACCAGTTCGGCCGCAACCTGACCGCTGCGGCCGGGGAGGGCAAGCTCGACCCGGTCATCGGCCGGGAGAAGGAAATCGAGCGGGTCATGCAGGTCCTGAGTCGTCGCACCAAGAACAACCCGGTACTCATCGGCGAGCCCGGCGTCGGCAAGACCGCCGTCGTCGAGGGCCTGGCGCAGGCCATCGTCAACGGCGAGGTCCCCGAAACGCTGAAGGACAAGCAGCTCTACACCCTCGACCTCGGGTCGCTGGTGGCCGGCAGCCGCTACCGCGGTGATTTCGAAGAGCGGCTCAAGAAGGTCCTCAAGGAGATCAACACCCGCGGCGACATCATCCTGTTCATCGACGAGCTGCACACGCTCGTCGGCGCGGGTGCCGCCGAAGGGGCGATCGATGCCGCCTCGATCCTGAAGCCGAAGCTGGCCCGTGGCGAGCTGCAGACGATCGGTGCCACGACGCTCGACGAGTACCGCAAGTACATCGAGAAGGATGCCGCGCTCGAGCGCCGCTTCCAGCCGGTGCAGGTCGGGGAGCCGTCGGTGGAGCACACCATCGAGATCCTCAAGGGCCTGCGCGACCGCTACGAGGCCCACCACCGCGTGTCGATCACCGACGGGGCGCTCGCGGCCGCGGCGTCGCTGGCCGACCGCTACATCAACGATCGCTTCCTGCCCGACAAGGCGATCGACCTCATCGACGAGGCGGGCGCGCGGATGCGCATCCGCCGGATGACCGCGCCGCCAGACCTGCGCGAGTTCGACGAGCGGATCGCGCAGGCGCGCAAGGAGAAGGAATCGGCGATCGACGCCCAGGACTTCGAGAAGGCCGCGAGCCTGCGCGACAAGGAGAAGCAGCTCGTCGCGCAGCGCGCCGAGCGGGAGAAGCAGTGGCGCAGCGGTGATATGGACGTCGTGGCCGAGGTCGACGACGAGCAGATCGCCGAGGTGCTGGGCAACTGGACGGGAATCCCGGTCTTCAAGCTGACCGAGGAAGAGACGACGCGGCTGCTCCGGATGGAAGATGAGCTGCACAAGCGGATCATCGGCCAGGAGGACGCCGTCAAGGCGGTCTCGCGGGCGATCCGCCGCACCCGTGCCGGGCTGAAGGACCCCAAGCGGCCGTCGGGCTCCTTCATCTTCGCCGGCCCCTCCGGCGTCGGCAAGACCGAACTGTCCAAGGCGTTGGCGAACTTCCTGTTCGGCGAGGACGACGCGCTCATCCAGATCGATATGGGTGAGTTCCACGACCGTTTCACCGCGTCGCGGCTGTTCGGTGCGCCTCCCGGTTACGTCGGTTACGAGGAGGGCGGCCAGCTCACCGAGAAGGTGCGGCGCAAGCCGTTCTCGGTGGTCCTGTTCGACGAGATCGAGAAGGCCCATCCGGAGATCTACAACTCGTTGCTGCAGGTCCTCGAGGACGGCCGTCTGACCGACGGCCAGGGTCGCACGGTCGATTTCAAGAACACCGTGCTGATCTTCACCTCGAACCTGGGCACCTCGGACATCTCGAAGGCCGTTGGGATGGGCTTCTCCAAGTCCGACGATTCGGCGTCCAACTACGAGCGGATGAAGCAGAAGGTCAACGACGAGCTGAAGAAGCACTTCCGCCCGGAGTTCCTCAACCGCATCGACGACGTCATCGTGTTCCACCAGCTGACGAGCGAGCAGATCATCGAGATGGTCGATCTGATGATCGGCCGCGTCGAGAAGCAGCTCCACGCGAAGGACATCGACCTCGAGCTGACCGAGAACGCCAAGCACCTGCTGGCCAAGCGAGGCTTCGACCCGGTGCTGGGCGCTCGGCCGTTGCGCCGCACGATCCAGCGCGAGATCGAGGACCAGCTGTCGGAGAAGATCCTCTTCAACGAGATCACGCCCGGCCAGATCGTCGTCGTCGACGTCGACGGCTGGGACGGCGAGGGCGATGGCGACGGGGCGAAGTTCACCTTCGCCGGCTCGCCCAAGCCGCGGGCGGTGCCCGACGCGCCGGCCGAGTTGACCGAGGTCGGCGACGCCCCCGGCGAAGCGAGCTGATGGGTTCACCCCACTGATTTCGGCCCGGTATCCGCAAGGATGCCGGGCCGACGTCGTTGATGGGACCCGCTGTCACGAACCGATTGCGAAGCCGCAACGACGACCCTCCCGGCTGGAAGTCCGCTTGTCGGCCCCCTACCCTTGGATGTGACTGATGTGACTGGAGTGATTAAGAGGGGTTTGCTATGCGACTGCGACAAAGACCGCGGCGCCCGGGGCTTTCCCGGTCTGTCTTCTCCGGGGCGACGCTCGGCGCGGCAGCGGTCGCCGGATTGGGCGTCGGCCTCGCGCTGGCCCTGCCGCACGCAGTCGACCCTCAACTCGTCATCACCCCGGTCGCCAAGGTCTCGAAGATCGACGCCGTCCTGCCCGGGGCCGGCCAGCAGGTCACCGTGGTCGTGTACTCGGCGGCGATGCAGCGCCAGATCCCCGTCGTCGTGCTCAAGCCGAAGGATGCCTCCAAGCCGCGGCCGGTGTTGTACCTGCTCAACGGTGCGGGCGGCGGCGAGGACACCGCCACGTGGGCGGCCAAGACCGACTACCAGCAGTTCTTCTCGACCAAGAACGTCTTCGTCGCGACCCCGATCGGCGGCGCGTTCTCCTACTACACCGACTGGCAGCGCGACGATCCGGCGCTCGGCCGCAACAAGTGGCAGACCTTTCTGACGCGCGAGTTGCCGCCGCTGCTCGACAAGCAGTTCTCGACGTCGAAGGCCAGCGCGGTGGCCGGAATCTCGATGGCCGGCACGTCGGTGCTGAACCTCGCCATCGCTGCCCCGCGGATGTATCGAGCAGTGGCCGCCTACAGCGGATGCGCCCGCACCTCGGATCCGCTGGGCCAGGCCTACATCCGCATGGTCGTCGGCGACCGTGGGCGCGGCGATGTCACCAACATGTGGGGGCCGATCGGCGGGCCCGGGTGGATGGCCAACGACCCGTACATGAATGCGCCACGCCTGCGCGGCACAAAGGTCTACATGACGACCGGCACCGGGATTCCGGGGCGCAACGACACCATGGGCGCCAAGCTGGTCGACAACAACCCGGTGGCGCTGGCCAACCAGGTGCTGGTCGGCGGGCTGATCGAGAGCGCGGTCAACCTGTGTACCCAACAGATGTCGCAGCGGCTGGCGCAACTGCACATCCCGGCGACGGTCATCACCCGTCCGAACGGCACCCACTCGTGGGGATATTGGCAGGACGACCTCAAGCGCACCTGGCCGATGATCGCCCGTGACCTGGGGGTCAGGCCCTAGTCGCGTCAGGCCTAGTCGCACCCTCGCGACCGCGCAGCAGCAGGCGCACGGTCAGGTCGAGGCGGTTGGTCACGTCGGTGGCCGACGCGCGTCGGGTCAGCCACTGGACCAGGTTCGACATCCACACGTCGGCGATGACGCGGGCGATGGCGAAGTCTTCCTCGCCGGGCTCGCGCTCGACACCGACGATCGCCCCCGCGAACAGGCGGTCGATGGTGTTGGCGACATTGTCGACCTCGGCGGTCGCCGAAGCGTCGGCGAACATGAATGCCCGGGTCATGGCCTCGGTGAGCAGCGGGTCGCGCTGCATGGCGAAGGTGATCATGTCCAGCACGGTGCGCAGCCGGTCGATGCTGCTGGCCCCGGCGAGCTGCGACCGGTCGACCCGCGCCTCGACGCGCTCGAACTCCCGGGACAGCGCCGTTACCAGCAGGTGGACCTTCGACGGGAAGTAGCGGTACAGCGTGCCGACGGCGACGTCGGCCTTTTCGGCGACGGTGCGCATCTGCACCGCGTCGTAGCCGCCTTTGGAGGCCAAGGCCAGGGTCGCGTCGAGGATGCGGCGGCGCCGTTCGCGCTGCGCACTCGACCCCCCGGTCGCCCCCGAGGTGGAGGTGTCGTCGACTTCGGGCACGTCCTCGCGCTCGGCGGCATCAGCCTTGGCAACTGCGGTTCGCGCCATCGTCTCGTCGGTCCTTTCGTGTGCGGCTATCAGAAAATGACGGCCACATGGCATATTAGAACAGGTTCTAGTTACTGGTATCAATATCGACATGCAGGGGACTTCCGTGACAATTGCCACGTCAGCCGAGCAAATCGCGGTCTGTGCGGCCATCGCAGAGTGGTCCGCGGCCCGTGACACGATCGCGTTGGTGCGCGCCGACGTGGATGGGGCCGCCGACGATTGGCGTTCCTTGTGGCCCGATTTGGCCGAGTTCGGCGTCTTCGCCGCGGCAGCCGACGAGGGCCGCGATGGACTCGGTGCCCCCTTCGCCGACGCTGCGGCCATGCTCGCCGAGTGTGGCCGGCGCCTGGTGCCCGGCCCCGTCGTCGCCACGGTCGCCGCCGGCATCGCGGCCTCGCGCACACCGGGCGACCTTGCGCAGGCACTGACCGCCGACATCCTGGCCGGTGCCCTGCCGGTCGTCGTGCCCGCCGACCACTACGGCTACGGTCGCGATCCCGAGCCGGTGAACCCTGCCGGGCGCATCGACCTCGGGCTGGTCCCGGGGTGGGTCCCCGAGGCGGCGCTCCTGGTCAACCTGGTGTTCCCCGGTCGCGGCACCCGGTGGTACCTGGTGCCCGCCGATGCGGTGACGGCGCAGGCCACCGCCTGCGATCCGCTCGACGGCACCATGTCCTGCTCGCGGATCACCCTGAGCGGGCTCGACCTCGAGCGCGTCATCGAGTTGCCGCGGTCCGCGCGGGTGGCGGCGATCCTGGGCGCAGGATTCACCGCCTACCAGTCCGGCGTTGCCGCGTGGTGCCTGCACACCGCCGTCGAGTACGCGAAGGTGCGCACCCAATTCGGCGCCCCCATCGGGTCCTTCCAAGCCGTCAAGCACATCCTCGCCGACATGCTGTGCCGCAGCGAGCAGCTGTCGGCCGCCGCGTGGGACCAGGTCGGAGCCGTCGACGATCTGCTCGTCGCCGACGACGAGGACCTCGCGGCCGGGGCCCAGCACGGACTCGCGGCGATGGCCGCCAACATCCTGGTCGCCGAACTGCCCCTGGCGAACGCCAAGGACGCCATCCAGGTGCTCGGCGGCATCGGCTTCACCTTCGAGCACGACGCCCACCTGTACCTGCGCTCGGCGCTGGCCGTGCGGGCCGCACTCAACGGCGCCGCGGCGCAGCGGGTCGGACTGGGCCGCGCGGCGGTTGCGGGCGAGCGCCGACGGTTCTCAGTCGACCTGTCCGAGGTCGAGGATCAGCGTGCCGGGGTGCGCGCCACGGCCGAGCAGATCGCCGCCGCCTCTGCGGAGCACCAGCGCGCCGAACTCGCCCGCACCGGATATCTCGCACCGCATTGGCCGGCGCCCCAGGGGCTGGGCGCGAGCCCGGCGCTGCAGCTGCTGATCGATGCTGAGCTCGAGACGGCCGGCGTGCACCGACCCGACCTGGTGATCGCGGGGTGGGCCATCCCGACGATTCTCGAGCACGGCACCGACGCGCAGCGGGAGCGGTTTGTCGCGCCGACGCTGGCCGGCGACATCCTTTGGTGTCAGCTCTTCTCCGAACCGGAGGCGGGATCGGACCTGGCCGCGCTGCGCACCAAGGCGGTGCGCGGCACCGGGCCCGACGGGGCCCCCGGTTGGCGGCTGACCGGGCAGAAGATCTGGACCTCGGCCGCGCATAACGCGCAGTGGGCGGTGTGTCTGGCCCGCACCGACCCCGACGCCCCCAAGCACCGGGGCATCACCTACTTCATCGTCGACATGGCGGCGGCCGGGATCGACATCCGCCCCCTGCGCGAGTTGACCGGTCGGGCGCTGTTCAACGAGGTGTTCCTCGACGACGTGTTCGTCCCCGACGCCCTTGTCGTCGGCGAGGTCAACGGCGGGTGGCGGCTGGCCCGCACGACGCTGGCCAACGAGCGCGTCGCGATGGGCGGCTCCAGCCTGGGCAAGGAGATGGATTCGCTGCTGCGCCAGATCGCTGGGATGAAGCGCCCGTTGACCGACGGCGAGGCGGCCGAACTCGGCGGCTTGGTCGCCGAGGCGCACAACGGGCGCGCGCTCGACGCGCGGACGGTGTCGCAGCGGCTGGCGGGGCATGATCCCGGCGCCGCGTCGAGTGTGCGCAAGCTGATCGGCGTCACCCACCGCCAGGGGGTGCCCGACTTCGCGCTGCGCCTGCTCGGCGTCGACGGGTTGGCGGCCAGCGAGGCCTCGGAGTTGTTCCTGCTCAACCGGTGCCTGTCGATCGCGGGCGGGACGACGCAGATCCTCAAGACGGCCGCCGCCGAGCGGATCCTGGGTATGCCGCGGTAGCAGCGGTACCGAACACGAAGCAAGCTCCTGTGTGGCTGTGCAGCTACAATCCGTGGGCGAACAGCCAACGCAGCAGGAGTACATCATGACCAGTGTGAGTAAGTCCGAAGAAGTCTTGCGCCAGATCGGTGCCCGGCCCATTCCCGAGTTCGACGGAGTCCACGATGTGTGGCCCCGCGGTGACCGACTCGATGCCGTGCGCAACGCCGCAGCAGAGTACAAGAAGCGCTTCAAGACGCAGGGGCAGGTCCGTGCGGTCAAGTCGGTGGACATCGCCGCCGCCCCCTATCCGGTGGACTACGCCTTCCACGGAGCGGTGTCCGCGCCCAGTCTCCCGCTGATCTCGATGATCAACCGGATGATCGTCGTCCAGTACGACGACTGGAACGGCCAGGCGCGCACCCTGGTGTTCGAACCGACCGTGCCGGCCGGCTCGGCCGAAGCGCCCTTCTACCGCAACCTGCAGAGCCTGCTCGGCAAGATCCCCGGTGGTGGCCTGCTCGAGAGTGTGGTCCTCAAGTACTACAACGAGCCCGGTGATGTGCTGGCGCAGCTCGGGTTGACCCCCTCCGATATCGACTTCTGCACCTTTGACCACCTGCACGTCCAGGACCCGCGGATGATTCTCGGCTCCACGGAGACCATCGACGGTGAGCAGGAGCCGCGCCGAGCGCTGTTCGGCGAGGCGAAGATGTTGGTGCACAGCCGTGAGTTGGCGACGCTGCAGTCGTTGCACCCGATGCAGTGGGCGTGGTACGTCGACGGCGGCCTCGGCGGAGTCGACATGGACCAGATCGTCACCTTCGACGGGGACATCGAACTGGGTGTGGGCGTCTCGTTGCTGTGGACCCCGGGACACACCGACGGCAATCATTCATTGGTCATCAATACGCCCGACGGCGTGTGGGTGTCGTCGGAGAACGGGATCTCGCTGGACAACTGGCAGCCCGAACTGTCCAAGATCCCCGGCGTCAAGAGCTACCACACGAAGTTCGGCCGGGAGATCTGCCCGAATGCCAACACGCTGGAGGATTCGCTCGATCAGTACGACTCGATGGTCAAGGAGAAGACCTTGGCCGATCCGTGCAAGAACGACCCGCGGTGGCTGCAGATCCTCCCGTCGACCGAGCTGGCGCCGTGGAAGCGGTTCTGGCCGGTCGTGCCGACCTATGTGCACGGTGGCATCTCCTACGGCCAGATCACCGGCAGCAACTCCTGACCGCGCCGGTGGGGCGGGGTCAGCCCTTGTGGATGGCCTTCTCCACGTCGTCGGCCGGGAGTTCCTTGGTGCAGAAGAACCAGTCCTGACAGTCCATCTCGCCCTCGGCGCCGGCCATGCGGTCCTTGGCGGTACCGCATGAGCCGGCGGTCGGAACGATGACGGGGTCACCGGGCCGCCAGTCGGCCGGGGTGGCGACGTTGAAGGCGTCGGCGGTCTGCAGGCCCTTGATGACCCGCATCAACTCGTCGAAGTTCCGGCCGAGGCTCAGCGGGTAGTAGATGATCGTGCGGATGATGCCCGCGGGGTCGATGACGAACACGGCGCGCACCGCCTTGGTGTTGTCCTCGCCGGGCATGATCATGCCGTACTTCGTGGCCACCTCCATGGTGATGTCCTCGATGAGCGGGAAGGTCACCTCGACGTTCTTGTGGCCGTTGAACTCGATCTTGTCTTTGATGGTGCGCAGCCAGGCGATGTGGCTGTAGAGGCCGTCGACCGACAGGCCGACCAGCTCGGTGTTGTACTCCTTGAACTCTTCCATCATCGCCGCGAAGGTGATGAATTCTGAGGTGCACACCGGCGTGAAGTCGGCCGGGTGGGAGAACAGGATGACCCAGCGGCCCCGGTAGTCGGCGGGGAAGTCGATCTCGCCCTGCGTGGTGATCGCGGTGAACGCGGGGGCCGGGTCGCCGATGCGCGGCATGCTCACCGGCGCCGCGGCGGACTCGGTCTGGGTGCTGGTCGTCTCGAACATGATCGTGAACCTCCCTCGTGCCGGGGAACCCGGACAGCATCGTGGACTGGTTCCAGACTACCCAATAACCCCCCAGGGGGATCGTTGGACCACGCAAGGGAGGGCGAAGGTCCCCGGTTGTCAGCCGCGGCGCTCAGATGTCTGCGGCGGCGGTTCGAGGTTCGGCCTACCGACTGCGAAGGAAATAGAACCTGTTCTAGTATTGGTGGGGTAGACCCACTACAGTGGGCCGGAACAGGTTCTCATTCCAAGGAGAGGCAGCGGTGGACTTCAGTCTAGACACGGCGGCGGTGGCGGTCGCAGATGTCGCCGAGGACGTCTTCACCAGGACCGAATCGGACTCGACGGCGATGTTTGTCGACGCGGAAGGTTTCGACCGCCCCGCCTGGGATGCACTGGTCGGCGCGGGCCTGCTCGCGCTACCGCTCCCGGAATCGGCCGGTGGCGATGACCTCGACGCGACCGCGCTTCTGCCGCTGCTGCGCCGGATGGGCAAGGCCGCCGCCGTCACCCCGGCACCGGGCACCCTCGCCGGGGCGCTCGCGTTGATCGGCGCCGACGGTCAGGCGCGGCGCCTCGCCCCGATCGCCGCCGGAGCCTGGCTGGCGGTGGCCGCTCGCGAGACCGGGGCCGCAATCCTCGACGAACCGGCCGCGACCCTCGTCGACGGTAGGCTGACCGCGACCAAGACCGGCGTTCTGTGCGCCGAGGGTGCCCACGCCTTCCTGGTCACCGCGTGCCACGAGGACGGCACTCCCGTCGTCGTCTGGGTCGGCGGCGAGGCTGCGGGCGTCACCGTCACGCGCACCCCGACCTCCAGCGGGTGGGGCGAGTTCACCGTCGATTTCGACGGGGTCGCTGTCGACGCGCAGGATGTGCTGTCGATCAGCCCTCAGCGATTGCTCGACTACTACCGATTCGCACTGAACGCCTATGCCGACGGGCTCATCGACGGGGCCACCGCGATGACCGCCACCCACGTCAGCACCCGCCATCAGTTCGGCAAGCCGATCGCCCTGTTCCAGGCCGTCGGGCAGCAACTCGCCGACATCTACGTCATCGGGCGCTCGCTGAACCTCACCACCACGGCGGCCGCGTGGCGACTGGCCAACGGACGCGACGCCGGCACCGACATCGCGATCGGCTCCTACTGGGTCGCCGCGGAACTGCCCGCCACGATGCGCACCATGACGCACCTGCACGGCGGCATCGGCGTGGACATCACCTACCCGTTGCACCGCTACTTCTCGATCGCCAAGGATCTTGCCCGGCTCGTCGGCGGATCGGGCACCCTCGACGAGCTCGCCGACGCCGAGCTCCGCGCGGCACCGGCGCCGGCCGGCGAGTCGGCGCCGACCGACGGCACCTTCATCGACCTGACCCCTGAGCAGCGCGCGCTGCGCGACGAGGTTCGGGCCTACTTCGCCACGCTGGTGGACCCGCAGGACGAGCAGACGCTGCTCACCGAGCGCCACGGCGTGACCCTGCGCAAGGTCGTCAAGCAGATGGGATCGGACGGCTGGCTCGGCGTCGGCTGGCCCAGGGAATACGGCGGCAAGGGCTTTGGCGACATCGAGCAGCAGATCTTCACCAACGAGGCGGTGCGCGCCGACGTCCCGCTGCCGTCGGTGACCCTGCAGACCGTCGGCCCGACCCTGCAGGCCCACGGCACCGAGGCGCAGAAGGCGAAGTTCCTGCCCGCGATCCTGGCCGGCGAGGTCCACTTCGCCATCGGCTACACCGAGCCCGACGCCGGCACCGACCTGGCCTCGCTGACCACGACGGCGGTGCGCGACGGCGACCACTACGTCGTCAACGGCCAGAAGATCTTCACCACCGGCGGACACGATGCCGACTTCGTGTGGCTGGCCGTCCGCACCGACGCTGACGCACCCAAGCACAAGGGGATCTCGATCCTCATCGTCGACACCACCGATCCCGGGTACACCTGGACGCCGATCATCACCGCCGACGGCGCCCACCACGTCAACGCCACCTACTACAGCGATGTCAAGGTGCCGGTCTCGATGCGGGTCGGCGAGGAGGGCGGCGGCTGGAAGCTGATCACCACCCAGCTCAACCACGAGCGCGTCATGCTGGGCCCGGCCGGGCGGATCGAAGGCGTCGTCGCGCGGTTGCGCGAGTGGGCGCAGCGGCCCGGTGTGGACGGCCAGCCGATCGCCGACCGTCCCGACGTGCGCCGCGCACTCGCGCAGATGGCCGCCTACGGGCGGATCAACGAGCTGCTCAACTGGCAGGTCGCCTCGACCGGTGAGGCCATCTCGATGGCCGACGCCGCTGCGACCAAGGTGTTCTCCACCGAGCGCATCCAACTGATCATGCGGCTGGCCGATGACATCCTCGGCCGCTACGGCGACTTCACCGACCCGGCCACCGCCGAACTGGTCGACTGGCTCGACGTGCAAGCCAAGCGCAACGTCGTCATCACCTTCGGCGGCGGCGTCAACGAGGTCATGCGCGACATGATCGCCACCGCCGGCCTCGGCCTGCCCCGAGCCCCGCGCCAAACCAGCGCTCAATAGGAAGCAAGAGTGAATACCGACGAGATCCTCGCCGCGGCCAATCGCATCAAAGATGCTGGGGCCAGCGCACCCAAGGCTGGCCGCGATCCGATCAATACGCCGATGATCCACAACTGGGTCGAGGCGATGGGCGAGCAGAACCCGGTCTACGTCGACGAGGCGGCCGCCCGAGCCGCCGGTCACGACGGGATCGTCGCGCCGCCGGCGATGGCGCAGGTGTGGACGATGCGCGGACTGCGCGGCGAGCGGACCGACGACGATCCGCTGGGCCGGGCCACCGAGCTGTTCGACGAGGCCGGGTACACCTCGGTCGTCGCCACCAACTGCGACTCGGTCTACCACCGCTACCTGCGCCCCGGTGAGGAGGTCGCGCTGTCGGCCGAGCTCGTCGACGTCGTCGGCCCGAAGCAGACGGCGCTGGGGGAGGGCTGGTTCTTCACCACTCACAACACGTGGCGGGTGGGCGACGAGACGGTCGCCGAGATGGACTTCCGGATCCTCAAATTCAAGCCGGGAACCGCGAAGCGGCCGGCACCCCAACCCGGGACGCTGGACCCCGCGAAGCTGATCCGCCCGCAGGCCTCCGGTGACACCGCCTTCTTCTGGTCGGGGGTCGCGGCGCACGAACTGCGCATCCAGCAGCTTCCCGACAGCACCCTCCAACACCCGCCGATCCCGGCGACCTGGACCACCCGCGACGAGGATGGCGTCTACGGCACCACCGACTACCACGTCGCCGCCGGCACCGGCACCGTGTTCAGCTACGTCGTGCACCACGCTCCGCAGGTGCCCGGCCGCACGCTGCCATTCGTCGTGGCACTGGTGGAACTCGACGAGGGCGTCCGGATGCTCGGCGAGTTGCGCGACGTCGAGCCCGGCGAGGTCGAGATCGGGATGCCGGTGCGCGTGCAGTTCCTCGACTTCCCGGCCGATGACGCCAGCCCCGAAGGCTGGTCGAATTACGCGTGGGTCCCCGCAGAGCCCGCCGAGCGCGCCCAACAGCCCGCCGAGCGCGCCCAACATCCCGCCGAGCGCGCCCAACATCCCGCCGAGCGCGCCCAGGCGCTCCCAGAGCTGACGATCGAGGCGACCCCGACCTTCGTCGTCGCGACCGCGCTGGCCACCCGCGACTTCCAGGACGTGCACCACGACCGCGACTTGGCCCAGCAGCGCGGGTCGAAGGACATCTTCGTCAACATCCTCACCGACACCGGCCTGGTGGAGCGGTACGTGACCGATTGGGCGGGCCCGGGGGCGCGGATCACCTCGATCGCGCTGAAGCTCGGTGTGCCCTGGTACGCGTATGACACCCTGACATTCACCGGCGAGGTAACCGGACAAAACGGAACCGTGACCACCGTCGCGGTGACCGGGACCAACAGCCTCGGCAAGCACGTCATCTCGACGGTGACGCTGGACCTGCCGACCGAAGGAGCAGCACGATGAGCCTCTCCGGGACCGCGGCCATCGCGGGCATCGGCGCGACCGACTTCTCCAAGGACTCCGGTCGCACCGAGTTGCGCCTGGCCGCCGAGGCGGTCACCGCAGCCCTCGCCGACGCGGGTCTGACGCCCGCTGACGTCGACGGTCTGGTCACCTTCACGATGGACACCAACATGGAGGTGGCCGTCGCTCGCGCGACCGGCATGGGCGAACTCACCTACTTTTCGCGCATCCACTACGGCGGCGGCGCGGCCTGCTCGACGGTGCAGCAGGCGGCCATGGCCGTCGCCACCGGGGTGTGCGACGTCGTCGTGGCCTACCGGGCGTTCAACGAGCGCTCCGGCAACCGGTTCGGCCAGGTCAGCACGGCCGTCGCGACGCAGGCGACCTCGTCGGGCACCGACAACGCCTTTTCCTACCCCCACGGGCTCTCCACGCCCGCGGCCTTCGTTGCGATGGTCGCCCAGCGCTACATGCACGAGTACGGGGCGAGCAGTGAGGACTTCGGCCGCATCGCTGTCGTCGACCGCAAGCATGCGGCCAACAACCCGAAGGCCTTCTTCTACGGCAAACCGATCTCCCTCGAGGACCATCAGGCGTCGCGCTACATCGCCGAGCCCCTGCACCTACTCGACTGCTGCCAGGAATCCGACGGCGGCGTCGCCCTGGTGATCGTCTCCGCCGAGCGGGCCAAGAGCCTGCGGCAGCGGCCGGCGGTCATCGCCGGCGCCGCGTCGGGCAGCGGGAACGACCAGTACATCATGACCAGCTACTACCGCGACGAACTCGCCGGTCTGCCCGAGATGGGCCTGGTCGGGCGCCAGCTCTGGGGCCAGTCCGGGTTGTCCCCCGACGAGATGGACGCGGCCATCCTCTACGACCACTTCACGCCGTACACGCTCATGCAGCTCGAAGAACTCGGGTTCTGCGGGCGCGGCGAGGCCAAGGACTTCGTCGCCGAGCCGGGTGCCCTCGAAGTCGGCGGCCGGCTGCCGATCAACACCCACGGCGGCCAGCTCGGGGAGGCCTACATCCACGGCATGAACGGTATCGCCGAGGCCGTGCGCCAGGTGCGCGGCACCTCGGTGAACCAGGTGCCCGACCTGTCCACGATCGTCGTCACCGCCGGCACCGGCGTCCCGACCAGCGGGCTGGTCCTCACCGCGGGATAGCCCGATCACGAGCCCGCTCCACCACGAACCGCCAACCATCAAGCCGCGAATCCTGACAAGCGAAACCTGACAAGGGAGTCATCACGTGAAGTTCAACCTCGCCGACGTCTTCGAAACGGTCGTCGACTCGGTCCCCGAGCGCATCGTCCTCAGCTACGAGGGCACCCAGACCACCTATGCCGAGATGGATGCGCAGACCAACCAGGTCGCGCACCTGCTCGCGGCCCACGGCATCGGGGCGAACGACAACGTCGCACTGTTCCTGAAGAACAGCCGCGAGCACGTGCAGAGCCTGCTCGGCCTGATCAAGATCCGGGCCGTGCCGGTCAACGTCAACTACCGCTACACCGACCCCGAGCTCGAGTACATCTTCGACAACTCCGATTCGGCCGGCATCATCGTCGAGCTGCCCGAGCACCAGCAGAGTCTTGCCCGGCTGCTGCCGAAGCTGCCGTCGGTGCGCTCGGTGTTCGTCATCGGCGAGATCGACGAGCAGTTGCGCGCCGCGGTCGCCGGGTTGCCCGACGGGCGCACCGTCGACCTCGTCGCCTTCGCCGACGCCGCCGAGCAGTCCACCGCGCGCGACTTCGAGCCGCGCACCGGCGACGAGCTGTACCTGCTCTACACCGGTGGCACCACCGGCTACCCGAAGGGCGTCATGTGGCGCCACGACGACTTCTTCCGCAAGCCGATCTCCGGCGGCAACCCCTATGGCGATCCGCGCAAGGACCTCGACGAACTGTCGCGCGAGGTCAAGAACTTCCCGTCGCTGGCCTTCCTGATCGCCGCCCCGCTGATGCACGGCGCCGCGTCGTACTCGCTGTTCACCTTCCTCTCGCTGGGCGGGCGCCTGATTCTCGAGCGCGACTTCGACGCCGAGAAGATCGTGGCGAACCTCGGCCGCGACCAGACGCAGATCATCCTCATCGTCGGCGACGCCATGGGCATGCCGCTGGCCGATGCGATGGAGCGCCAGAAGGACACCGCGGACTTCTCGTCGCTGTTCTCGATCGCCTCCGGCGGCGCCATCTGGAGCCAGCACGTGCGCGACCGCCTCGTCGCCATCAAGGAGGGCCTGCTGCTGCGCGACAACTTCGGCGCCTCGGAGTCCGGCAACGACGGCGAGATCACCTTGGACGCCAGCGGCAACCTGCGGGTGCCGCCGACCGACCGGATGATGGTCGTCGACGAACAGTTCAACCGGATCACGACGCCGCGCGAGCACGGCTACATCGCCCGCGTCGGCAACATCCCGCTCGGCTACTACAAGGACGAGGAGAAGACGGCGCGAACCTTCCCGACGATGGCCGACGGCACCCGGATCTCGGTCCTGGGCGACATGGGCTACGTCGACGACGACGGCTCGATCGTATTCCTGGGCCGTGGCAGCCAGTGCATCAACACCGGCGGTGAGAAGGTCTACGCCGAGGAGGTCGAGGCGGTGCTGCACGCGCACCCGGCGATCGCCGACGCGCTGGTCGTCCCCGTGCCCGACGCGAAGTACGGCCAGCGGGTGGCCGCGGTCGCCAAGCTCGCCGAGGGCTTCGACGAGCCCTCGACCGAGGAGATCCAGGAGCACTGCCGCGCGTCGCTGGCCGGCTACAAGGTGCCGCGCACGGTTGTCTTCGTCGACGAGGTGCGCCGCACCCCGGCCGGCAAGGCGGACTACCGCTGGGCCAAGTCGGCGGCGGAGGAGACTGCCCCGGTCTGACGCCGGTTCTACGATTGGCCGCTATGGGCGTCCGATGGTTGCACGGCACCGTCGTGCTGTGCGTGGTGGCCTTGCTCTTCGGGGTGCTCTGGGTCCCGCTCCGGCCGCCGCGTCCGATCCCGGCCGCCCCGGCAGTGATCGGCGTTGCGCCGGTCGGCTGCTTGAACGCGGCGCTGGACCGCTACGGCGATTCCGGGGCCGGGTGGAGCGGGGGCGACTCGACGTGGACGACGGCATTGCCCGACGAGCGGGAGCTGTTCGCCTTCTCCGACAGCTTCCTCTCCCCGGTCGCCGGCCGGAGCCGTCCCGGGGATGCGCCGTTCGTGCACAACTCTTTCATCGTGCGCGCCGCCGACGGCCGGTTCAGCACGGTCGTCGGTGGCCGCCCCGGTGCCCCGGAATCGTTGCTCGCGCCGCGCGAGGAGGGCAGTTGGTACTGGCTGGGGGCGGTGACCTATCTCGGTGGCGCGGTGCAAGTGCCGGTGGGCAGGTGGCGCTCGACCGGTGCCGGTCCCTTCGACTGGGCCTTCGCCGGATCGGCGGTCGCGCGCTTCGATCCCGCCGACCTGTCCCGGCCGACGTCGATCACCCCGCTGGGCGATACCCGCGACATTCAATGGGGGCAGTGGGTGGCACCGGCCGGCGACCACACCTACCTCTACGGCGTGGCCGGGGCGGGACGGGGCAAGTCGCTGCACGTCGCCCGGGTCTCGGGTGCTGATCTGCGGGCACCGCTGGAGTTCTATGACCGGGGCCGCTGGCGCCGCGCCGATCCGGGCGGGGCCGGCACGTCGACTCCGGTGGCCGTCGGGGTCTCCGGCGAGTTGTCGGTACACCGGTTGGCGCCCGGCAAGTACCTGCTGGTGACCACTGAGGGGGGTCCGGGGTTGTCCGACCGCATCGTGGGTCGCTACTCGTCGTCGCCGACCGGACCCTTCGGCCCGGCCCAGCTGCTCTACCGCACCCCGGAGACCGGCGCCGCAGGCGCCTACCGCGACCCCGACGTGTACACCTACAACGCCCACGCCCACCCAGAGCTGTCCACCGCGCGGGCGGTGGTCGTCTCCTACAACGTCAACAGTGTCGACACCGCGATCGGCGGGGACGTCTACCGCGACACGACCATCTACCGCCCGCGGTTCATCGTCGTCGAGTTCGCGGGTCCGCCCGGCGGTGCTCCGGCCCGGCCCCTCTGCCGCTGACCGACGGCGAAGTCAGTCGCCTTCGGGCAGCGCCACCATGCGTCGCGGCGCGATCCAGGTGACGACGGCCGATCCGACGACGAGGATGACGCCCAGGATCAGACAGGAGGTCTGCATCGGCGTGAGGAATGCGGCGTTGGCACCTTCGGTGATCTGCGCGGACAGCTGGTGCAGCTGTGCGGCCCGCTGCGCCGGCACCCCCGGCGCCGCGGCCTTCTCCGTCAGGCCCGCGACGACCTTGGCCGCGCCGGCCAGCGAGTTGGTGATTCCCTGGGCGGCCATCTCGCCGGTCGCCGGGTCGCCGCCGGTGGCCGGGTTGCCCAACGTCTGCCGGGCCATCTCGGCGGTGGCGCCGATGCGTTGGCCGTACCCGGCGGCGAGGATCGAGCCGGCCAGGGCGATGCCGATGGCGGCGCCGACTTCGCGGGCGGTGTCGTTCACCGCCGACCCCACACCCTGGTCGTCGAGCGGGGTGTTGGACATGATCGCCGTCGTTGACGGTGCGGCGGCCAGGCCGATGCCGGTGGCGGAGATGAACAGGAAGGCGGCCAACACCCAGTACTCGTCGTAGGAGACCAGGCCCATCAGCACGATGCCGAGCCCGGCGAGGAAGACCCCGATGCCCAGCACGAAGCGCAGCGAGTGGTAGCGGACGGCGACGTAGTTGCCCACCAGCGAGAAGACGCCCGTGCCGATGAGCAGCGGGAACAGTGCGACCGCGGACTTGAGGGCGGAGTAGCCGAAGACGAGCTGCAACTGCTGCAGGACCAGGTAGAACACCGCGAAGGACGCGAAGAACTGCAACAGCACCGACAGGGAACCGCCGCCGAAGGCCCTGTTGGTGAACAGCCGCACGTTGAGCAGTGGATAGCGCATGCGAAGTTCGACGAGCACGAAGACGCCGCTCAGGATGATGCCGCCGATCAACGAGCCGAGCACGACCGGGTCGGTCCAACCGCGGACCGGGACCTCGAGCAGGCCGAACACGATGCCGAACACGGCTAGCACGGAGGTCGCCGCGCCGAGCCAGTCGAATCGGTCGGGGGCCGCGTCCTTGGAGGTGCCGATCGTCAGGCACAGCAATGCGGTCAGCGCCGCCGACACCGCGAAGGTGATGAAGATCGACTTCCAGCTGAAGAACTCCAGGAGTACCCCGGTGACGAAGAAGCCGCCGATGGCGCCCACGCCGGCCACCGCCGACCAGATGCTGATCGACAGCGCCCGTCGCCCTTCGGGCACGTTCGAGGTGATCAGCGACAGGGTCGTCGGCATGATCAGCGCGGCCGCCGCGCCGGCCAGAACCCGGGTTGCGATGAGGTCGGTGGGGCCGTTGACGAAGATGGCGAGCAGCGAGGCGGCCGCGAACAGCACCAATCCGGCGATCATCACGCCGCGCCGACCGACCCGGTCGCCCAGCGCGCCAGCGGGTAGCAGCAGCGCGGCCAGCGCCAGGGTGTAGCCGTCGAGGATCCAGGTCTGCTGGCTCGCAGTGGCGTCGAGGTGCTCGGCGATGGACGGCAGTGCCGTGTTGAGTGCCGCCATGGCGGCGACCACCATGCTGACCGCGGCACAGACGACGGCGACGAGCCAGATCGACGACCAGTCCAGCTCCCGGGCGGCGGAGCGGGCCGCAGCGAGGTCCCGGTTGCGGAGCGCTGTCCGTACCGGGTGTCTGGCCCCGGTGCCGACGTCGATTCCGATCCCGGCCTCGGCGTCGTCGGGATCGGTGCGGATCGCTTCAGGTGTCATGGTGTCCCCCCGGGCCGCGTCGTGCCGCCCGCTCGATAACGATTCGGGCAATACGCGACACGGGCGCCCAGTTCCAGATCCTGGGAAACATCTGTGTCACATTGGTCACTGGAGCAACAAGTTCCTGGTCGCAGCTCCGATTCCCTAAAGGCCGGGACGACGGAAAGTGGGAAGTCATGGCTACCAGACAGGTCACTGACTCCGAAGCGGTCCGAGTGCGGATGTGGCGGGTGCTCTCCATGCTGGCGGCGTTGATCGCCGTCGTCGTGGGACTCGTCGTCATCACCATCTCCGCGGTCTGACCGACCAGAACTAGATGTTGCGCTCGATCGCGTCGCCGACGCGGGGCAGCGCGGCGGTGACGTAGCCCTTCGCCTTGCCGCGCAGGGATCCGTAGGCCTTGGCCAGCACTGGCTTCGCGTCTGTGGTCTGGGCGTCGGTCACCGCCAACAGGGCCTCGGTAGCCTGCTCGCCGTTCGCGGCGAGATGGGCGCCGAAGCCGGTCCCGGCGGGCTTGCTGTCCCACAACGGCGACAGCGCGCCGAGGAAATCGTCGAGCATTGCGTCCGTGGCGTTGTGCACGATATTCGGCTTGACCTTCTGCACGGTGGCGTAGGCGGCTTTCACCGCCGTGCCCGACAGGCCGGATTGCCCGGCGACCTCTGCCTCGATCGCGGTCACCAGCGCACCGATCGTGTCGACGCGGTTGGCGCCGGCTGCCTTCTCAAGCGAATTCGTCATCATCTCTCTCACTCATACGGCTCTTCGTTTGCCGTTGACCCTACCCGGTGCCCGAGGGCCGAGTGCAGCACGGCCAGCAGCTCCTCCGGGCGGTCGAGCAGGACGTGGTGGCCCGCCTCGGGCACCGTGACCAGCACAGCTGTTCCGGGCGGGCGGGACTCGACCAACCGACGGGCCTTGTCCGAGTCCATCACACCGTGCTCGGCGCGCACGACGGTCAGCGCGCAACCGGGCGGGGGCGTGGGAGCCGGGTCGGTGAGCAGCGTCGGGAAGGATCGGTCGAATTTCCACCGCCACCCCCGTTCGTCGCGGGTCACCGAGCCCTGCGCCACGTGCTCGCGCGCGTAGGCGAGGGTGTCGTGCTCGGGCAGGAGCCGGTAGCGGGCCAGCGCTTCGGCGCGCGTCGCGTAGTGCCGCGCCGTGCGCGGGATCGCGATGTCGGCGGGGGGACCGTGCGCCATCAACCGCGCGATGTCCTCGGCGTCGAAGAGCTCGGAGTCGACGACGACGACCCGGTTGACGATCTCGGGGAAGCGCACCGCGGCCCGCATCGCGGTGATCCCGCCCATGCTGTGGCCGACCACTGTCAGATCCCCGGCGATCCCGGCCGCGCGGGCCACGGCGACCAGCTCGACGGCCCATTGGTCGTAGGTGTAGCCCTCGCGCCAGTCGCTGTCACCGTGACCGGACAGGTCGAGGGCGACGACCCGGTGCCCGGCGGCCAGCCGGGGGCCGAGATGGTCCCACCAGCCGGCATGCGCCGCACCGCCGTGCACCAGCAGGATCCCCGGCGCTCCGGCAGGGCCCCACGCCCGATAGGTGATGGCGGCCCCGTCGACGGTCACGGTCGCCTGGTCGGGAGCACTGTTCAGCGCATCGCTGAACCACGCGGGTACACCTTCTTGGCTCGAGGCAGTCATCGGCGCGACGGCCCTATCGCTTGACGCAGACCACGTTGCCCAGGGCGGGGGCGTCGCGCTGCGCGACCTTCGCCGTGAGCAGCAGGCGGTCGCCGGCGTCCCACACGTCCAACTCCAGCGTTTCGCCGGGCGCCACGATGCCGGCGAAGGAGGCCGAGTAGTCGGCGAGCGCGGTCACGTCGCCGCCGAGCAGCTCGTCGACGACGGCGCGGGCGACGCTGCCGTAGGAGCACAGGCCGTGCAGGATCGGCCGCTCGAAGCCGGCCCGGCGGGCGAAGGCGGGGTCCGAGTGCAGCGGGTTGCGGTCCCCGCACAGGCGGTAGAGCAGGGCCTGGTTGGGCCGCGTCGGCACCGAGATCCGGTGGTCGGGGGAGCGGTCGGGCAGTTCGAGCTTCGACGAGGAGCCGCGCTCGCCGCCGAAGCCGCCCTCGCCCTTGGCGAAGATCGACGATCGGGCGGTCCACAGCGTCTGGCCGTTCTCGTCGACCGTCTCGGACTCCTGCACGATCACTGCCGCCGAGCCCTTGTCCTGCAGTTCGGCGATGTGGGTGCGGGTGGTCGCGGTGCCTGCGGCGGGCAGCGGCCGGTGCGCGGTGATCTGCTGGCTGCCGTGCACCACCTTGGCGAGGTCGATGTCGATGCCGGGAAAGGCGACCTTCGGCGGTTCGGTGGCGTGGAACCCGGCGGCGACCGTCGCGAAGGTGGGCAGCACCTTGGGTGCGACATCGTCGACATAGGCCAGCCCGGCGGTGTCCATCGGGTCGGCGGCGGCGCCGACCGCGAGGTGGTAGAGCGCCACGTCCGAGGCGGTCCACGAGAAGGTGGCCTCGGGAAGTTGCGCGCCGAGGGCGACGGCGGGATCGATCGGCATCAGTTCTCCTTGCCGGCGGTGGTGCTCGACGCGGCGGCGTCGGACTTGGCCTTCGCATCGAGGGCGGCGAGGTAGCCGAAGACCATGGCCGGTCCGATGGTCGCGCCCGGGCCGGCGTAGGTGTGGCCCATCACCGGCGCGCTGGTGTTGCCCGCCGCGTAGAGTCCGGCGATCACCGAGCCGTCGGCGCGCAGCGCGCGTCCGGTCGCGTCGGTGACGATCCCGCCCTTGGTGCCGAGGTCGCCGGGGACCATCTTGACCGCGTAGAACGGGGCCTTGTCGACGGGGCCGAGGCTGGGGTTGGGCTTGTTGGTGATGTCGCCGTAGTAGTGGTCGTAACCGCTGTTGCCGCGGCCGAAGTCCTCGTCGACCCCGGCGTGGGCGAAGCCGTTGAAGCGGGCCGTCGTGGCGGCGAGCGCCTGCGCGGGCAAACCGGTCTTCTCGGCGAGCTCGGCCAGTGTGTCGGCCTTCACCACGACGCCGGACTTGAGCCAGCTCTTGGGCATCGGCTGGCGCGCGGTGATCCCGGCGAACAGGTAGCGGTTGCGGCAGCGGGTGTCCATGATCATCCACGCCGGCACGTTCGCGCCCGCACCCTCGCCCTGGCCGAACTCGCCGCCGTACATGTGGTGGGCCGCCTCGACGTAGGGTAGCGACTCGTTCATGAAACGCTCGCCGCTCTCGTTGACGATGAACGTGCCCGGCACCGAGCGCTCCGACAGGGCGAACCACGGGCCCTTGGGCAGTGGGATGGTCGGGCCCCACCACGCGTCGTCCATCAGCGCGACATCGGCGCCGACCTTGAGGCCGGCGCTGATGCCGTCGCCGGTGTTCGACGGGGCGCCGGTAGTCCATTCGGTGCCGATCGGCGCGCGCTGGTACTGCTGGCGCATCTGCTCGTTGTGTTCGAAACCGCCGCAGCCCAGGATGACCCCGTAGCGGGCGCGCAGTTCGCCGCGCTGCCCGTCGGAGTCGGTGACCACGCCGGTCACCGCGCCGTCGGCATCGGTGGTCAGCTCCACCAGGGCGGTGTTGAGTCGGACCGGGACGCCGGCGGCGCGCAGCCCCAGCAGCAGTTCGGCGGTGAGGGCCGCGCCCATCGCGATGAGCTTCTTGTTGCGGAACTTCGACCAGCTGAACCGGGCGGCGACCTTGGCCATCTTCCCGATGCCGCGCGGGTGGCGCATGCCGATGTTCATCCACCGGTAGTCGCTCTGCAAGACCACCATGTTCAACGGGGCCTTGGTGTACTGCGGGTGCAGCGTCGCCAGATCAGCGCCGAGGCGGCGGGCGTCGAAGGGCTTGGGTTCCACCGACCGGCCGCCGAGACGCCCCCCGGGCGCCTCGGGGTAGTAGTCGGAGTAGTTCTTGACCCACTCGAGTTCCAGCGGGGCGTGGGCCATCAGGTAGTCCAGCGCCTCGGGGCCGCGATCGATGTAGGCGTCGATGTTCGCCGCCGGGGCATGCTCGCCGATGATGGCGTGGACGTACTCGCGCGCCTTGTCGGCGGAGTCGTCGACGCCGTCGCGCCGCAGCACCGAGTTGTTCGGGATCCACACGCCACCGCCCGAGCGCGACGTCGAGCCGCCCCAGTACGGCGACTTCTCGATCAGGACGGTCGTCAACCCCTGGGTGGCGGCGGTCAGCGCCGCGCTCATACCGGCGGCTCCGGCGCCGACGACGATGACATCGAATTCTTCGGGCGTGCTCATGTGGTCCTCTCTTGGTGCCACCGGCGTCGCCGGGGCTCCGTCCCGCTCAATCTACCCAATAATTAGAACACGTTATAGTATTGGCGTGCGTCCCGGCCATAGCAGCTAGACCGCTGTGCTCGGACCGTCTCAACCGGCAAAACAGTAACCAGTTCGCCCACTGCTCGAAGGAGAGTCGATGGCCGTCAGTGACGCGCTGCGCGCCCAGATCGCCGCCGACCTGGCGCAGGCCGAGGCTTCTGCGGTCGCGATCGACCCGCCGACCGCGGCGCACCCCGGACTCGACGTCGTCGACGCCTACGAGATCCAGCTGATCAACATCGGCCGCCGCCTGCACGCCGGGGCGAAGGTCGCCGGCCACAAGGTCGGGCTGGCGTCGGAGGCGATGCAGAAGATGATGAACGTCGACGAGCCCGATTACGGGCACCTGCTCGACGACATGCAGTACTTCGAGGGCACGCCCATCGACTTCTCCGCACTGTGCTTCCCGCGCGTCGAGGTGGAGGTCGGTTTCATCCTGGGGGCCGATCTGCCCGGCGAGGGCTGCACCAACGACGACGTGATCGCGGCCATCGAGTGGGTCGTCCCGTCGATCGAGCTGATCGATTCGCGGATCAGGGACTGGAAGATCACCCTGCCCGACACGATCGCCGACAACGCCTCATCGTGCGGCTGGATCCTGGGGCAGCAGCGGGTCGCCATCGCCGACATCGACACCGGTGATATCGACGCGGTGCTGACCCGTAACGGCGAGGTCATCGCCGAGGGCAACTCGTCGGCCGTGCTCGGCCACCCGCTCAACGCGGTGTCGTGGCTGGCGAACAAGGTGTCTTCGTTCGGGGTGCGTCTGCGCAAGGGGGACGTCATCCTGCCCGGCACCGCGACCCGCGCCATCGACATCGCCAGCGGCGACCACTTCGTCGCCGAGTTCGCCGGACTCGGCAGCGTCACCCTGGATTTCACTTAACAGACCTAACAACTTGCACTACAACGGTTTTCAGCCCTGGAGAAGGAGGCTCATGTGAGCACGAAACTGAGCGCGGCGATCATCGGCTCGGGCAACATCGGGACCGATCTGATGTACAAGCTCGAGCGGTCCTCGGTCATCGAACCGCGGTGGATGGTCGGGATCGACCCGCATTCGGAGGGGATGAAGCGCGCCGCGGATCATGGCCTGATCACCATGAGCGGGGGCGCCGACGAGTTGTTGGCCTCCGCCGAGAAGCCGGACCTCATCTTCGAGGCGACCAGTGCCTACGTGCACCGCGAGTACGCGCCGAAGTACGCGGCGGCCGGGATCACCGCGATCGACCTCACGCCCGCGGCCGTCGGGCCCGCCGTCGTGCCGCCGGCCAATCTGCGCGAGCACCTCGACGCGCCCAACACGAACATGATCACCTGCGGCGGGCAGGCGACGATCCCGATGGTGCACGCGGTGTCCTCGGTCGTGCCGGTGCCCTACGCCGAGATCGTCGCCTCGGTGTCCTCGGAGTCGGCCGGTCCCGGCACGCGCGCCAACATCGACGAGTTCACCGAGACGACCTCGCGCGGGATCGAGACGATCGGCGGCGCCACCCGCGGCAAGGCGATCATCATCCTCAACCCGGCTGATCCGCCGATGATCATGCGTGACACCATCTTCTGCGCCATCCCGGCTGACGCCGACACCGATGCGATCGCCGAGGCGATCCACCGGCGGGAGAAGGACATCCAGGAGTACGTGCCCGGCTACCGCCTCCTGCAGGATCCGCAGTTCGATCCGCCGAGTGTCATCAACGGCGGCTATGCGCGCGTCTCGATCTTCGTCGAGGTCGAGGGTGCGGGCGACTTCCTGCCGCCGTATGCGGGCAACCTCGACATCATGACCGCCGCGGCCACCAAGGTGGGCGAGGAGATCGCCAAGTCCAAGCTGGCCGCCACCGCCGCGGCCGGGAAGTGAGAGAAACGATGAGCGACTTGATGGCCCACGCCCGGCCGTATTCCGACACCCTCGACATCCGCATCACCGACTCGTCGCTGCGCGACGGGTCGCACCACAAGCGCCACCAGTTCACCGAGCAGGATGTGCGCCAGATCGTCGCCGCCCTCGACGGTGCCGGGGTTCCGGTCATCGAGGTCACCCACGGTGACGGCCTGGGCGGATCGTCGTTCAACTACGGGTTCTCCAAGACCCCGGAGCAGCAGCTGATCAAGGCCGCCGCCGAGACGGCGAAGAACGCGAAGATCGCCTTCCTGATGCTGCCCGGACTGGGGATCAAGGACGACATCCGCGCGGCGCGCGACAACGGCGGGCAGATCTGCCGCATCGCCACGCACTGCACCGAGGCCGACGTGTCGATCCAGCACTTCGGGTTGGCCCGCGAGTTGGGCCTGGAGACGGTCGGCTTCTTGATGATGGGGCACAGCCAGCCGCCGGAGGTGCTCGCCAAGCAGGCCCGGATCATGGCCGATGCCGGTTGCCAATGCGTCTACGTCGTCGACTCGGCCGGTGCGATGGTCCTCGAGCAGGTCTCCGACCGCGTCTCGGCGCTGGTGGCCGAATTGGGCAGCGACGCCCAGGTCGGCTTCCACGGGCACGAGAATCTCGATGTCGCCGTGGCCAACTCGGTGCTCGCCGTGCGTGCCGGTGCCCAGCAGATCGACGGTTCGGTGCGCCGCTTCGGCGCCGGGGCGGGCAACACCCCGACCGAGGCCTTCGTGGGCGTGTGCGACAAGCTCGGCATCAAGACCGGCGTCGACTTCCTCAAGATCGCCGACGCGGCCCAAGACGTGGTGCGCCCGGTCATGCCCACCGAGTGCCTGGTGGACCGCCCGGCCATGATGATGGGCTACGCGGGTTGCTACAGCTCCTTCCTCAAGCACGCCGAAGGCCATGCCGAGAAGTACGGCGTCTCCGCGGCCGACATCCTCATCGAGGCGGGCAACCGCAAGCTCGTCGGTGGTCAGGAAGACCAGCTGATCGACATCGCCCTGGAGCTCAAGAAGAAGCAGGACGCGAACGCCGGGGTGTAGGGCCCGGATTGGCGCGATCAGTCCCGGCGGAAGCGGTCGGCGAGCTGCGGATCGTTGACCCACCAGGGTGACGCGGGGTCGGCGGTGACGGTGGCGGTCGGCGCCGGGGCGTCCAGGGCGGCGTCGGTGCGGGCGGCCATGTGCTCGTCGTCGGCGCGCAGCCGGTGGAACAGGTAGAGCAGGAACGGCAACCCGACCACGTCGCCGAAGATCCACAAGACCCCGGCGCCGATCGTCTGGTCCGTGCGCGGATCGGGACCCCAACCGCGCTCGAGCGCCCGGTAGTAGGACGCTGCGACCAACGGTCCCTGCCACAGCACGATGCCCAGCACTCCGTCGCCGAGGGCTTCGGCGACGCTGATGAGCAGGGCGAGGCTCGCATGTCGGCGCCGCGGCACCGGGTCGACCTGGAGGCGGGCGATGAAGTACGCCAGGCCGACCAGCACCAGCCACCAGCGGGTGGCGAGGTCGAGGCCGCTATGGCGCAGGAGGGCCGGGTACCAGCCGGTGAGGTAGAGCAGCCACGGTGTGGCCAGCAGGGTCGACGAGGTGGTCCACGGCGACAGCACGACCGCGGCGGCCCGCGAGCGGCCGATGCGCACGAGCGGTCGGCGCACCCGGGGGAGTGCGGCCAGCACGCTGATCGGCCGGCCCGCCGCAAGCAGGAACGGGACCACCATCAACAAGACGACGACCTGCAGCGCCCGCGCCCAGAACAGCACCCCGCCGTAGACGCCGGGGAAGCCGCTGCCCGCCCACAGCCACAAGCCGCAGCCGAGGAGGAAGGCGGCTGCCGCGCCGCCGCCGACCGGCGATCGGCGCCAGGCCCACAAGTATCCGCTCGCGACGACGACCACCAGTGCGGCGCTGAGTGCATCGGCCCGCCACGCGGTCACCGCGTCGAGGACGGTGGGAGGCCCGACGGACGGCATAGCACCATCCTGGCAGCCGAATCGCGGACCGTCGAACAGCGACGTTCGCCGCGCACTCAGCCGGAATGGATGCACTCAGCCAGAATGGACCGGTGAGCGACTATCTCGAACCGCAGTGGGCGTCGTCGGCAATGGTGCTGATCGACGGACAGAACGATTTCGTGGACGGGCCCTCGGCGATCCCCGGCACAGCGGAGCGACCTGACGCCACAGGGGCACTCGTCGACGCGTTCCGCGGAGCGCATCGGCCGATCATCCACGTCGTGCGGTCCTACTCGTGAGGTCGCCGATTCCCGACTACCTCGCGCAGGTGCTCGGCTCGGTGGAGTCCGACGATTCGGGGGCCACCGCCGACTACATCCCGGAGCTGGCGTCGGCGGACCCCGATCGGCTCGCCGCCGCGTTCGCCACCCTCGACGGCCAGACCTACTCGGTCGGCGACTGCGGCGTCGAGTTCACCATCCAGTCGATCTCCAAGCCGTTCGTGTACGCCCTTGCGCTGGCCGACCGTGGTTTCGAGTCGGTGTTGGCCAAGGTCGGGGTGGAGCCTTCGGGGGAGGCGTTCAACGAGGTCTCCCTCGACGACCTCGGGCGGCCCCGCAACCCGATGATCAACGCGGGCGCCATCGCGACCCACAGCCTCGCCGGGCCCGTCGGCATCGACCCGCAGGCGGGCTTCGAGCGCATCGTCGACGGGTTGAGTGCGTTCGCCGGCCGTCGGCTGCGCGTCGACGAGGAGGTCTTCGAGTCGGAGATGGCCACCGCACACCGGAACATGTCGATCGCCTACCTGTTGCGCGCCTACGACATCCTCGACGAGGATCCGGCCGCGGTCGTCGAGGGATACACCCGCCAGTGCTCGCTGCTGGTCACCGCGTCGGACCTCGCGCTGATGGCTGCGACACTGGCCAACCGGGGCTTCCAGCCGGTGACCGGCGAACGGGTCGTCCCCGAGCCGGTGGTCCGGCAGGTGCTGAGCGTGATGACCACCTGCGGCATGTACGACGCTGCCGGCGACTGGGTGACGCAGGTGGGGATCCCGGCCAAGAGCGGGGTGGCCGGCGGACTGATCGGGGCGCTGCCCGGGCAGATGGGGGTCGCCACGTTCTCGCCGCGCCTGGACAAGCACGGGAACAGCGTCCGCGGGGTTCGGCTCTTCGAGCGCTTTTCCGAGGACATGGGCATGCACATGATGGACGTGCCCGCGCCGGCGGAGACGGTGCTGCGCAAGAACCGCCATGTGGGGGCGGACCTGCGCCTCTACGTCCTACAGGGCGGGCTGCGGTTCGCCGAGGCCGAGCGGGTGGTGCGCGAAGTGGCCCAGAGCTCACCGAGCGAGCACCGAGTCGCGTTCGACCTGTCGCACGTCCACGCCATCGATGCCGTGGCGCGCCGAATGATCCTCGAAGTGATCCGGCGCCTGTCCCTCGAGGGCCACGACGTCTACCTCGTCGACCCCGAGGAGGTCATCCCCGACCCCGACCCCGGCGACGGCGGGCGGGTCACCGTCGTGGGACAGCGCCTGACCGATTGGCTGGAGCGCCTACGACGCTGAGCGTCGCAACTCCCTCACCGTTTCGCCAATCCAGCGTCGATCGATGCTGCATTGACGAAACGGTGCGGGAATACGGGCAGAATGGGCGTGTGAGTGACTACCTCAGCCCCGAGTGGGCATCGTCGGCGCTGGTGATGATCGACGTTCAGCACGATTTCGTCGACGGATCGTCGGCCATCGCCGGCACGGCGGAGAAGCTCGATGCGATGGCGCACCTCATCGAGGGGTTCCGCGGGGCCGGCTGGCCGATCATCCACGTCGTCCGGTCGTATCGGCCGGGGGAGTCCGACGTAGACACCGTGCGACGAGAGTCCATCGAGTCGGGGATCGCCGCCGCTGCGCCCGGCACTGCCGGCGCGCGCATCCCGGCGGTGCTCGTCGATGCCGAGCCGGATTGGGAGCTGTTGCGCTCGGGGGAGCCGCAGTCCGTCGGTGAGCAGGAGTATCTCCTGTACAAGCCGCGCTGGTCGGCCTTTCACCGCACGGTGTTGGACTCGATGCTGGCCGAGCGTGGGGTCAGCACCGTCGTCGTCGCGGGGTGCAACCTGCCGAACTGTCCGAGGGCCACATTGTTCGACGCGACAGAGCGCGACTACCGCGCGGTTCTCGTCACCGATGCGACGTCGCAGACGACGCCGGAGCGCCTGGCGGACCTGGAATTGATCGGTGTTCAGTTGCGGACGGTCGACGAGGTTGTGGCCGCACTGGCATGAGTAGTGGCTACTCGCGACTCCGACGGTAGGCCTCGTCGTTGAGCAGGTGATCGGGAATCGCAGGTGGGTGGCTCTCGCGGGCTACCGCTTCGGAGAGGTCGACGCCGGTGCGTTCAGAGAAGTCGTCGAGTACTGCGCCCTGCGCCTCGTAGAACGTGGCCATCTGCTTCTCCGCGGCCTCCTGCGCGGCCTTCAGGGCACTATTGGTGCACACGGTGATTGACCTCGACCACCTGTTTGTTGGTGTCACATATCAAGTTTGGCTTTCTGCGATGTCCATTTCTGCGATGTCCAATAATGGTGACCGCGCGTTGCGGCGGTTTACGAGAGGCGGGTCTCGATACACGGCCGCTCCTTCGTCGCGGCCGCACTCGACCACCGGCCAGCCGCGCTCGACCACCGAGGGTACCGGTCGCCAGTGCTCCCTCACCGTTTCGCCAATCCCGCGTCGATCGATGCAGGATTGCCGAAACCATGCGGATTTGACGGGCCTCAGCCGACCTCACCAGTAGCCGTCGGGATCGACCTCGGGGCCCTCGCGGGCGATGATGCCCTCGGCGACGCCGTGGTCGATCGAGGCGGTCAGCCGCGGACAGCCCGGCAGCATGGCGGGGTTGCCGCCATCGGCGCGCACCTCGTCGAAGGCCGGGCACCGCTCGCGGGCCTCGGCGGTCCACTGCACGCTCGTGTGATGCGGGCTCGCCTTCTTGACGAAGACGCACGCGTGACACGCGCGGCACTCCAGTTCGGTGAGACCGCTGCGCAGATAGTGCTGGCGATCACGGGCGGTGGCCGCCTCGATGGCGGCGCGGCGCTCCGGGTCGTTGTGGTAATCGGGGGCCTTGGCCCACCCCTCGGCTCGAGAAGCGGCCCGCTCGCTCGCGCCCCCGACGCCCGGCCGGTGCGCCGCGCGCGTCATCTAGACGCTCGCTTCGCTGTCGGTGAGGGCCTTCGCCTCTTCCTCGGCCTTGGCTTCCTCGGCTTGCCGGGCCAGGTTCTCCTGCACCTCGATGTTCCAGTTCTCCAGTGCCTTGGAGGTGTCGATCTCGTACTCGAAGCGCTGCGTCATCTCGTCGGTGACGTCGTCGGCGTCGACGTAGTACTGCTCGTACCACCGGCGCAGCTGGTAGACCGGGCCATCCTCCTCGACCAGCAGCGGGTTGTCGATGCGGGTCTTGTGCTTCCAGATCTCGACGTCCTGCAGGAAGCCGACCTCGATGCCGGCGCTGATCTTCTTGGCCATCTTGTCGGCCTGCTCGGGGGTGAGGCCCTCGGGGACCTTCGCCATCACACCGAACATGAGCACGAAGGAGTTCTCGTCGATCGGGTAGTGGCAGTTGGTCAGGATGGTCTCCACCGCGTAGCCGCTGTAGTACTGGACCATCGGGTTGAGCATGTAGGACGGGCCGTAGTAGGCGGCGATCGACTCCAGGCGGGTGTCGCCGTAAGCGGTCGAGATCGCGACGTCGGGCCGGCCGTGGCTGTTCATGTACTGCGCGGCGGTCTGGCCTTCGAAGACGTTCTTGAAGTAGTCCGGCAGCGCGAAGTGCACGTAGAAGAAGTGCGCCATGTCCACGACGTTGTCGATGATCTCGCGGCAGTTGGAGCCCTCGATCACGATCCGGTTCCAGGTCCAGTCGGTCCACGCGTCGGTGCCGAACTCCGCGAGTTCGGGGATCACGCACTCCTCCGGGGGCGGGTTGCCCTCGGGGTCGTTGTAGATGAAGACCTGCCCGTTGCGGGTCATCGTCGGCCAGGTGCGCGTCTTGGCGAGCTTCGGGTTGCGCTTGGCGTAGGGCACGGTCGCGCAGCGACCCTTGCCGTTCCATTCCCAGCCGTGGAAGGGGCAGGCGACGTTGTCGCCGCGCAGCTTGCCCTGGCTCAGGTCGCCGCCCATGTGGCGGCAGTAGGCGTCGAGCACCTTGAACTCGCCGTTGGTGTCGGTCCAGGCGACCAGCTTGGTGCCGAACACCTCGACCGAGTGCGGCTTGCCGTCGTTGTAGTCCTCGGCGAGGCCGACGCAGTGCCAACCGCGGGCGAATCGGGTGGGAACCTCACCGGTGTCGATCTCGCGCACCGCGGAATCCTGTGCGGGGGTCATAGCTACTCCTCTGTCGGGCTGCGACGTCTTGCGTCAATACTAGAACACGTTACAGAAGTGTGGGGGATCATCTACTCCCTTGACAACGATTACAGCAGCAAACAGGACGTTTGGCCCAGTTCTCGACAGAAATGAGAACGTGTTCTAGTCTTAGCCCGTACGCTTCGTGGCGAGGCGGTCCGAAAGGGCGCCCCCACCCATAGGCAGGAGAGGTAGATGTCAGCCAGCAAGACCCAGCGCAGCCCGGAGGTCCAGCAGGTCCTCGACAACGTCGATGCACTGTTGCCCGACTTCGCCCAGCGGGCGCAGGCGACCGAAGACGCCCGGCGGGTGTCCGACGAGAGTGCCAAGGCGCTGCAGGAAGCGGGCTTCTTCAAGCTCCTGCAGCCCGAGCAATGGGGCGGCTACCAGGTAGACCCGGTCACCTTCTACGAGGCGGTCCGGCGCATCTCGACCGCCTGCGGCTCCACCGGCTGGGTCGCCGGCATCATCGGTGTGCACAACTGGCACCTGGGCCTGTTCGACCAGCAGGCACAGGAAGACGTCTGGGGCTCCGACACCACCGTGCGCATCTCCTCGTCGTACGCCCCGATGGGCATGGGCGAGGTCGTCGAGGGCGGCTACAAGGTCAACGGCAACTGGGCCTTCTCCTCGGGTTGCGACATCGCCGACTGGACCTTCGTCGGCGGCCCGGTCATCAAGGACGGCCGCCCGGTCGACTTCGTCAGCTACCTGATGCCGCGCTCGGACTACACCATCAAGGACGTGTGGAACGTCGTCGGCCTCAAGGGCACCGGCTCCAACACATTGGAGGTCAAGGACGTCTTCGTGCCGCGCCACCGCGTGCTGTCGATGGCGACGATGGGCAAGGGCGAGAGCCCGGGCCTGGAGCGCAATACCGCCCCGGTCTACAAGATGCCGTGGGGCACCATCCACCCGAGCACCATCTCGACGCCGATCGTCGGCATGGCCTACGGCGCCTACGAGGCCCATGTCGAGCACCAGGGCAAGCGCGTGCGCGCCGCCTACGCCGGCGAGAAGAGCAAGGACGACCCGTTCGCCAAGGTCCGCATCGCGCAGGCCGCCAGCGAAATCGACGCCGCCTGGCGCCAGCTGTCGGGGAACCTGCAGGCCGAGTACGACTTGATCCTCGCCGGTGAGCAGGTCCCGATGGAACTGCGCCTGGCCGCCCGCCGCGACCAGGTGCGCGCCACCGGCCGTGCCATCGAGGCCATCGACATGCTCTTCGAGAACTCCGGCGCCGGGGCGCTCAACGTCGACTCGCCCATCCAGCGGTTCTGGCGCGACGCCCACGGTGGCCGCGTCCACGCCGCCAACGACCCCGAGCGGGCCTACGTCGCCTTCGGCAACGGGGAGTTCGGCCTCCCCATCGGCGACACGATGGTTTAACCCACCACAGCGAAGGACAGCACTCCCGATGACCAGTGATCAGTCACCGATCCGCTCGCTCGGCTACATGCGGATCGACGCCACCGATATGGACGCCTGGCGCGAGTACGGCCTCAAGGTGCTCGGCATGGTGGAGGGCAAGGGCACCACGCCCGGCGCGCTCTACCTGCGGATGGACGACTTTCCGGCCCGGCTGGTGATCGTGCCCGCCGATCGCGACCACCTGGCGTGCTCGGGCTGGGAGTGCGCCACCGCGGAGGGTTTGCAGGAGATTCGCGACCGGCTCGCCGCAGCCGGCGTGGACTTCCGGGAGGGCACCAAGGAGGAGAAGGTCGAGCGGGCCGTCGACGGTCTCATCGTCTTCTCCGACCCCGACGGCAACGTCCTGGAGGCCTTCCACGGCATCGCGTTGCAGCACCGTCGGGTCGTCCCGCCGTACGGCCAGACCTTCGTGACCGGCGACCAGGGCCTCGGGCACGTCGTGCTCACCAGCCAGGACGATGCCAAGGCACTGACCTTCTACCGCGACGTCCTCGGCTTCAAGCTGCGCGACTCGATGCAGTTGCCGCCGCAGGTCGTCGGCCGCGGCGAGGGCGACGACCCGGCCTGGCTGCGCTTCCTGGGCGTCAACCCGCGCCACCACTCGATCGCGTTCTCGCCGTTCTCCAACGGAACCGGCATCGTGCACCTGATGGTCGAGGTCGACGACGTCGACGACGTCGGGCTCTGCCACGACCGCGCGCTGCGCAAGAAGGTGCCGATGTCGGCCACGATCGGCCGCCACGTCAACGACCTCATGCTGTCCTTCTACATGAAGACGCCCGGTGGTTTCGACGTCGAGTTCGGTTGTGAGGGGCGAAAAGTCGACGACGACGAGTGGATCGCGCGGGAGTCGACCGCAGTCAGCCTGTGGGGCCACGACTTCTCCATCGGGTTCAAGGGCTAGCGCCGGCCATGGCCAACCAGCCCTACGGGTCCAGCGACTTCGATTCGCGCCAGTTCCGCACGGCGATGGGGCAGTTCTGCACCGGCGTCACGGTCATCACCACCACCGACGAGCAGGACAACCCGGTCGGCTTCGCCTGCCAGTCCTTCGCGGCGCTGTCGCTCGATCCGCCGCTGGTGCTGTTCTGCCCGATGAAGACCTCGCGCAGTTGGCCGGTCATCGAGACCGCCGGCAAGTTCGTCGTCAACGTGCTGGCCAACCGGCAGCAGGAGGTCAGCGCCACCTTCGGCGCCCCCGGTGACGACAAGTTCAAGTCGATCCCGTGGGACCGGTCCCCGTTGGGGGTCCCGGTGCTCCGGCACAGCCTGACCTGGGTGGAGTGTGAGATCGAGCGCGTCGTCGACGGCGGCGACCACCACATCGTCATCGGCCGCGCGACGACGCTGGGCGAGGTCCTGCAGGACAAGCCGCTGCTGTTCTACCGCGGCGGCTACCTGTCCACCGAGCACCCGCGCGTCACCCCGGCCCAGGCCGCCCTTGATGACTTCTTGACCTGGACCGGTGGCGACACGTGGCTGTGAACGGTGATGACGAACTGGCGACTGCGCCCTTCGCGCAGGCCATCATCGATGCCGAACGGCTCATCGCCTCGGCCGAGTTCATCGACACCGACGCCGATCTCGCCGAGGGCTACGACTACCTGGCCGGATCGATCTCCGCGATCCTGCAGCTCGTCCGTGCCCACAACCGCAGCCATCCGTACTTCGTCACGTCGACCGGGCCCTTCACGAAGATGGGGCTGGATAACCCCGACACGCTCTACTACCACGCCGTCGTCGAACCAGAGGCGACCTATGTCGTGCGCGGGAAGCGTGGCAGCACTACCGATCTGAGCTTTCAGGTGTTGTGCGGCGAGTACTCCGCGGATTCGGTGCCCGACGGCGATTCGGCCTTCGACGACCGGCGCCTGAGTATCGCCGCCGACGGCTCCTTCGAGCTGACCTTCGGGCCCGCCCGGGACAATGCGCCCGCAGACTATTTCGTGCTGCCCGACGGGGCGACGACCCTGGCCGTGCGCGAGGTCTACTCCGACTGGGATGCGCAGACGCGGGGCTCGATCGCCATCGAGCGCACCGACACGGTCGGGACCGCGCCGGCCGAGCCGGGATTGGACCGGATGCGCAAGCGGTACTCGACGGCCGCACGAATGCTGACCTCGCGGATCAACACCTGGTTCAACTTTCCCACGTGGTTCTACCTCGACGAGCCGGTCAACACGTTCACCGAGCCCCGCCCGACGCCCGGCGGTCTCGCCACCCAGTTCTCGTCGGTCGGGCATTTCGACCTGCCGCCGGACAAGGCGATGATCGTCACCGTCCCGCGCAGCGACGCGCCCTATCAGGGCTTCCAGCTCGGCAGCCTCTGGTACATCTCGCTGGACTACGTCAACCACCAGACCAGCCTCAACACGGCTCAGGCGCAGGTGGATCCGGACGGGATGATCCGGATGGTCATCGCCGCGCACAATCCGCGGGTCGTCAACTGGATCGAGACGACCGGTCGGCGCCGCGGCATCCTGCAGTTCCGGTGGCAGCGCACCGACAACCCGATCGGCGCCGAGCTCGGCCCATCCGCCGAGGTCGTCGGTATTGACGAAGTTCCATCGAAATTGCCCTATTTCCACGACAATTCGATCGACGACGAGGGGTGGTCGATCCGGATCGCCGCTCGTCAACGCGCATTTGCGAGGAGGATGTTGGCGTGAGCGGACTCTTGGCCGACAAGGTCGTGGTGGTTTCCGGGGTGGGCCCGGGGCTGGGCCGGGCGCTGTGCCGCCAGGCCGCCGGCGCCGGCGCGGCCGTCGTCCTGGCCGCGCGGACCGAGTCGAGGCTTGTCGAGATCGCCCAGGAGATCGTGAGTGCCGGCGGTCGCGCTCTCGTCGTGCCCACCGACATCACCGATGACGAGCAGGTCGGTGCGCTGGTGCGCACCGCCGTCGACGAGTTCGGCGGCGTCGACGTAGTGATCAACAACGCGTTCGCGATGCCGGCGATGAAGCCGTTGGCGCGTACCGACTTCGACCAGATCGTCGCCGGACTGGAGTTGACGGTCCTCGGCACGCTGCGGGTCATCAAGGCCTTCACCGACGTCCTGGCTGATCGTCGGGGATCAATCGTCAATATCAACTCGATGGTGATCCGGCACTCCGAGCCGCGGTACGGCAGCTACAAGATCGCCAAGGCGGCGCTGCTGGCCATGTCACAGACGCTGGCCAGTGAGCTGGGGGACCGGGGGATCCGGATCAACAGTGTTGCGCCCGGCTATATCTGGGACGATCAGCTCAAGTGGTACTTCGGCGAAGTGGCCAAGAAGTACGGCATCACCGCCGAGCAGGTCTACGAGCAGACTGCGGCCCGCAGTGACCTGAAACGGTTGCCCGAGCCGGATGAGATCGCCCGGGCGGCGGTGTTCCTGGCTTCGGACATGGCCAGTGCGATCACCGGCCACACCCTCGACGTGAACTGCGGTGAATACCATGACTGACTCGTCGACGAGTGTCGGAACCGTTGACGATCTCCATGAATCTGCCACGCGTGCAACGGGTTTGACCGACTTCGGGGAGGATGACGGCTATCGCGGGGCGATGGCGGTCCTGCTCGACTCCTACCGCGACGAGGCGGGTCTGACCCCGCTGGGGTCGAAGATGTTCCGCTTCTTCCTCAAGGGGGCGCTCGTCGCCCGGCTGCTGTCGGAGGCGTCGTGGAAGGCGAACCCGGGGTACGCCGACGTCGAGATCACCCGACCGATCTTCGTCACCGGTCTGCCGCGCACCGGCACGACGGCGCTGCACCGGCTGCTCTCGGTGGACCCGGCGCACCAGGGGTTGCAGATGTGGCTGGCCGAGTTCCCCCAGCCGCGCCCGCCGCGCGAGACGTGGGCGGACAACCCGGTGTACCAGCAGATCGACGCCGGGCTCGCCCAGCACCACGTCGAGAACCCCGAGTTCATGGGGTTGCACTACATGGATGCCGGCGAGGTCGAGGAGTGTTGGCAGCTGCTGCGCCAAGACATCATGTCGATCTCGTATGAGTCGCTCGCCCATGTGCCGGGCTACTCGCAGTGGCTGGCGCAGCAGGACTGGACGCCCGCGTACGAGCGTCACCGGCGCAACTTGGCGCTGATCGGCAGCAATGACCCCGAGAAGCGGTGGGTGCTCAAGAACCCGAGCCACCTGTTCGCGCTGGACGCGTTGATGGCTGCCTACCCCGATGCGATCGTTGTGCAGACGCACCGCGCGCCGGAGACCATCATCGCCTCGATGTGCAGCCTGGCCGAACATGCGACGCCGGGGTGGTCGACGATATTCGCCGGCGACACGATCGGGCGCGACCAGCTCGAGTTGTGGTCGCGCGGGCTGCGGGAGTTCACCGCCGCGCGGGCCAAGTACGATCCGGCCCAGTTCGTCGACGTCGACTTCGCGGATCTGCGCAGTGATCCGCTCGGCACCGTCGATCGCGTGTATGCCGCGCTGGACACCGAGCCGTCGCCGTCGGCGCGCGCGGCGATGGTCGCGCTCGACGAGGAGAGTCGGTCGGGCGATCGCAAGCCACAGCACCGCTACGACTTGGCGGACTACGGGCTCACCGTCGAGCAGGTGCGCGAAGCCTTCGCCGACTGAGCCTCAAATCCCGCCGAGCGCGCCTTAGATCGCGCCGAGCGCGCCCTAAATCCCGGCGGTCGGCGACATGGCGGCGATGATGTCGACCGGCTGACCGAAGAACTGTGCGCTGGAGTGCGCACGCTTGAAGTACAGCTGCGAGTCGTGCTCCCACGTGATGCCGATCCCACCGTGCAACTGGATCGCGTCGGCGGCGACGCGGGTGAAGGCCTCCGAGCAGTAGACGTGTGCGGCGGCGGCGAGCTCCCCGCCCTCGGGGGTGGCGATCGCGGCAACGGCGGCGTAGGCGATCGACCGTGCGGTCTCGATGTCGGCGTACATATCGGCCATGCGGTGCTTGAGGGCCTGGAAGGACCCGATCGCCCGCCCGAACTGCTTGCGCGTCTTGGCATACTCCACCGTCAGCCGCAGCGCGGCGCCGGCGGCGCCGACCTGTTCGACGGCGAGCAGCGCCCACGCCAGATCGCGGACCCGGGCGAGTAGGTCATCGGGTGCGGGGATCGCGGCTGCCGGCACTTCGGTGAACCGCACCGTCGACAGCGGTCGGGTCGGATCCATGGTGGCAACCGGGACGACCTCGACGCCGGCCGTGTCGACAGTGACCGTGTGTAGCGTGGCGTGACCGGCCTCCCCGGCCAGCACGACCAGGTCGGTGGCCGCTTGCGCGTCGCCGACGTAGTGTGCAGCGCCGGTGAGCAGGCCGCCGTCGGCGACGACAGCCGGAGTCTCCCAGGATGATTCGCTTGCCACACAGAGCGTGGCGGTGCGCTCACCGTCGGCGAGGTCGGCCAGCAGCTCGGCCGTGGCGTGCCCGTCATGCTCGGCTGCGACGAGCAGGGCGCCGGTGGCGAGCACTGCGGAGGAGAACAGCGGGACCGGCGCTAGCGCGGCCCCGACCTCTTCGACGACCGCGGCCAACGCGGCCCAGCCGGCCCCGACACCGCCCAACTCCTCGGGAACGGCCAAAGCCGCCGCGCCGATCTCGGTCAGTCCGGCCCAGAGTTCGGTGTCGGTGCGGCCCGGCGAGGCCATGGCCGCGCGAACGGCGGTGCTGCCGCCGCGACGCGCGATCAAGTCGGCGACGGAATCGCGCAGGGCGGCGAGATCGTCGTCGGAGATGGTGTCGGTGCTCATCGCAGTGTCTCCAAGATTCGCTGCCGGTGTGCGGCGGCGGTGCCCCACGCGCTCTGCAGCGCCTGGGTCTTGGTCAGGTACAGCGACAGGTCGTGCTCGACGGTGTACCCGATCGCGCCCAGGACCTGCAGCGCGTGCCGCGCGGCGAGATAGGCGGCGTCGGCGGCCGCGACCTTGGCGGCGGACACCTCACGATCGGTGTTGACCTCCTCTACATTCGGCCCGCTCGCTGCGCTCCCGGCGCCTGCTACATTCGGCCCGCTCGCTGCGCTCCCGGCGCCTGCTACATTCGGCCCGCTCGCTGCGCTCCCGGTGCCTGCTACATTCGGCCCGCTCGCTGCGCTCCCGGTGCCTGTTACATTCGGCCCGCTCGCTGCGCTCCCGGCGCCTGCTACATTCGGCCCGCTCGCTGCGCTCCCGGCGCCTGCTACATTCGGCCCGCTCGCTGCGCTCCCGGTGCCTGCTACATTCGGCCCGCTCGCTGCGCTCCCGGCGCCGAGCGCGAGCGCTGCGCCGTGCACCAGCGGCCGGGCCATCTCCAGCGCGATGGCGACGTCGGCGAGGTGGTGCTTGACGGCCTGGAAAGAGCCGATCGCGCGGCCGAACTGGTGGCGGGCCTTCGCATACTCGGCGGCAAGATCCAGCATCGCGGAGCCGAGGCCGAGCAACTGCGCCGCGGTCGCGAGCGCACCGTGGTTCAGCACCTCGTCGAGGTCGACGCCGGTGCCCAGCGCCTGGCCCGGGGTGACGACGGCGACGGTGCGCGAGGGGTCGACGGTGGCCAGCGCCTGCTCGGCGGTGCCCGTGCTCAGCACCCCCCCGTCGAGCAGGTAGACGGCCGACACCGACGAGTCGGCCGCGCGCGGCTGCCACGGTCCGGCGGCGATGGTCGCCGGCGTGCCGGCGGCCAGCTCGGTGAGCTCGTCGGAGCGCCCGGCCAATCGCAACGCGGCCGGAACGGCGGCGAGGGTTTCGGCGACCGGGCCCGGGACGGCGTGGCGGCCCAGCGCCTCGGCGGCGACGACCATCTCGATCGCGCCGGCCCCAGCGCCGCCGTGCTCATCGGCCACCATCAGTCCGGTGACGCCCAGTTCGGCCAGCGATGCCCACAGCGCCAGGCCGGGGGCGGTGTCCCCGGCGGCCCAGGCGCGGTTGGCGGCCACCGCATCGGCGCGGGTGGCGAGGCCGTCGATCGTGTCGGCAAGGCCGATGTGCTCGTCGTCGAGGAGGAACTCCATGGTCAGCGGTCCCCTCTGGGCAGGCCGAGCAGGCGCTCGGCGATGACGTTGCGTTGAATCTCGTTGGTGCCGGCATAGATCGGTCCGGACAGGGAGAACAGGTAGCCGTCGGTCCAGGCGTCGACGAGCTCGGCGTCGGGGCCCTGCAGTGCCAGCGCCGTCTCATGTGCGGCAATGTCCCACTGCGACCAGAAGACCTTGTTGATCGACGATTCCAGGCCGAGTTGGCCGCCCGCGGCGAGGCGGCTGACCGTTGCATAGGTGGAGAGCTCGTAGGCGCGGGCCCCGATCCACGCGTCGACGACGCCCCGGTCGGCGTCGGCGCTGTCAGCGGCCCCGCGCTCGCGCCACAGGGCCAGCAGCCGGTCGGTGGTGGCGAGGAAGCGGCCCGGCGAGCGCAGCGAAAGCCCACGCTCGTTGGCGGCGGTGCTCATGGCGACCTTCCAGCCGTTGTCGACTTCGCCGATGACACCGGAGTTGGCCGGATCGGCAGGGTCGTCGGGCACGAAGACGTTCTCTAAGAACAGTTCGGCAAAACCTGGCTCGCCGTCGAGTTGCGCGATCGGGCGAACGGTCACCCCCTCGCTGCGCAGGTCGAACATGAAATAGGTGATGCCGCGGTGCTTCTGGGCTTCTTTGTCCGACCGGAACAGGCCGAAGCCCCAGTCGGCGAAGCTGGAGCGCGAACTCCACGTCTTCTGACCGTTGAGGAGCCAGCCTCCCTCGGTGCGGGTGGCCGTGGAGCGCAGCGACGCCAGGTCGCTGCCTGCCTCCGGCTCGCTCCACGCCTGGCCCCAGATGTCGTCGGCGCGAGCCATCCGCGGCATGATCCGGTCCAGTTGGGCCTGGTTGGCATGCTCGAAAAGAGTTGGGGCCAACAGGAAGATGCCGTTCTGGCTGACCCGTCCGGGGGCGCCGGAGCGGTAATACTCCTCCTCGAAGATGACCCAGTGCAGCAGGGGGACGTCACGCCCGCCGTACTCGACCGGCCAACTGACCACCGACATGGCGTCGGCGGCCATCTGCGCCTCCCAGGCGCGGTGCGCCTCGAAGCCCTCGGCGGTGTCCATCGACGGAAGGGGTTGGGCGGGAACGTGATCGGTGAGCCAGGAGCGGACTTCGGCCCGGAATGCGCGGGCGTCATCGTCGAGAAGGAGGTCCACGCTGCTATCCCTTGTTCGATTCGGCCGAGGACTTCATCGATTTGGCGTCCATGCCGCCTAGCGAGTCACCGGACTCGGCGTTGGCGCTGTGGGCGTAGTGGTGCCAACCGAAGACCGAGTCCATCGCGGTGCGCATCCCCATCTGGTCCTCGCAGATGTTGACCGCCTTCTTCGACAGGAACAGGCCCTGCATCGGCATGGCGACGATCTGCTCGGCGATCGAGATCACCTTGGCGTCGAGTTCCGCGCGCGGGACGACGTGGTTGACCATGCCCCAGTCGAGGGCCTGTGCGGCGGTGAAGCGCTCACCGGTGAACAGGATCTCCTTGGCGCGCCGGGGGCCCAGGACGTAGGCGTGGGCGAAGTACTCGACGCCGGGGATGCCCATGCGGGCGACCGGGTCGGAGAAGAAGGCGTCGTCGGCGGCGACGATGAAGTCGCAGATCCAGGCGAGCATCAGGCCGCCGGCGATGCAGGCCCCGTGGACCTGGGCGACGACCGGCTTGGGGATCTCGCGCCAGCGGCGGCACATGCCGAGGTAGACCTCGGTCTCGCGGGCCAGGCGCTGGTCGGCGGTCATCTCGGTACCGGCGCCTCCGGTGTGGTCCCAATGCAGCGACGCGACGTTGTCGTAGTAGACGCCGAAGTCGCGCTCGGGCGTGCCGATGTCGTGGCCGGCCGAGAAGTGCTTGCCGTTCGCGCGCAGCACAATGGCCTTGACCGCCGGGTCGTCGACGGCCTTGCGGAAGGCCGCGTCGAGCGAGTAGGTCATCACCGAGTTCTGCGCGTTGCGGTACTCGGGGCGGTTGAGCGTCACATATGCCAGGGCACCGTCGAGGGCGGTCTCGTAGGCGATCGGCGAGGTGTCCGGGCCGAGATCGTCGGGGCTCAGCGGCGGTGGGATGACGGCGTCAGTCATGCCGTCCAGGGTAACCTAGCAAGTGCTTGGTTGGTAGCGCGGGTGACAGGTCACCGCAAAACGGGCACAGTGGAGGCATGTGGAAGGTCCTCGCCGTCATCATCCTGGGGTTCATCGCGCTGGCCCTGCTGTATCCGCTGATCAAGAGCCTGATCTGGCTGGGCGTTCTCGCGTTGGCCGCCTATGGCGCCTTTGCCCTGTTCGTCGACTCCAAGACCGGCTCGAAGTAGCGGGTTCGGCTCTCAGGCGTCGGCCTGTGCTGGTAGGGATGCGACCAGTGGGGCGTCCGCGGGGATGACGCCGGTCTTTGCCGCGCCGCCGGGCGATCCGAGCGGGTTGCCCTGTCCGGGGAGCACGTTCTCGAAGAAGTCGGCGTTGTCGGACTGGTAGTCGACCCATTCGTCGGGCAGGTCGTCCTCGTAGAAGATCGCTTCCACCGGGCAGACCGGCTCGCAGGCGCCGCAGTCCACGCACTCATCGGGGTGGATGTAGAGACTGCGCGAGCCCTCGTAGATGCAGTCGACCGGGCATTCCTCGACGCAGGCGCGATCCTTGACGTCGACACACGGCTGCGCGATGACGTAGGTCACGAGTGGCTCCGGCCGGCGTCGAAGGGCTCGATCGTCAGTGACGGTTCGCGGTGGGTGTGGACGGTGAGATAGCTCAATCCGTCGGGCCCGGCGGCGTAGGAGCGCTGGGAGAACCGCGGCAACCAGAGCAGGTCGCCAGCGGTGACGTTGACGTCGTCGCCCTCGGTCCCGATGGTGCCGGAGCCGGCCAGGATGTGCACGAGCACATCGACCTCGCCGCCGGTGTGCCGGGCGATGGTCCCGCCGGCCGCGAGGCGGATGAGGTTGGCGTCGAGGTGGCGGTCGCGCGACTGCAGCTTCCACGCGACATCGGCGGCGTCGGTCGGCGCAGCGGTCAATTCGGCGGAGTTGCCCAGCGTGCGGGGGAGTGCGGCGCTGGTCGTCTTGCCGATGCGGATGCGGTAGTCGCGCTTCTCGCGGGTGAGGTAGTCCCAGGAGTAGCTGCCCGGGCGCTCGACCTCGAACTCATCGTGCAGGTGGCGGGGGTCGTGGTCGTTGACCAGGATCAGGTGCTCGCCGGCCCCGAGGCTGTCGAAGAGGGCGAAGATCTTCGGGTGCCGTTGCGGCTTCGGGATCTCGCGAACATCGATCACCGGGGCGTCCGAATCGGCAGACATTGCACACCTTTCACGCGGTTGTCGCAGGTAGCGAATTTAAACAGTACTTGTAGTGAAAATCCTACCGGGGTGTAGCGGCGGCACACAGGGGACCTTCGGCCTGCTGAGAATCGTCCCCTGAGCACCCCTCGAGGGCAATGTTCCCTCGGGGGGTCGTCAGGGGATTGATTTCAGCAGCGCCGCCGCCGCAACGGTGGTGGCACCGATCCGCGCCAAGTCGTCGACCGACATCGTCGTGCTGGGACAGGCGACCACCGAGGCGACGACGTGCCCGTCGGCGAAGACCGGCGCCCCGACCGAGGCTGCCCCGACCTCCCCGACCAATTCCTCGGGCAGGTAGTCGACCGCGGACAACTCGGACACGAGCTCGCCGACCCGGTCGCGCAGCGGCGCCGGCACGCTGGACATGGTCGTCAGCGCGTCGATCATTGCACGGTGCTCGTCGGCGACCCGCTCGATCGAGTACCCGCGCTCGGCGACGGCGGGAAGGACATGGCGCAACCGGACACGATCGCCAGTGGGCGCCTGTTCGATCCAGCGGTCCTGGACCGCCGGTGACTCCCAGGCGATGAACTCGCGGCAGATCGGCGGTCGCAGGGCGATCCGCCGCCCGGCCGGTAGTCCCGGCGGGCTCGCCGGTGCGGCACCGTGGGGCCAGAGGTACTCGACCACGGTGACCCGGGCGTCGTCGACCCGCCGAGCGAGGAACACCGGGGTGTGCAGTGCGTTTGCCAAATCGGCGAGAACGGGGCGGGCCGCGGCGGTCAGACGGTCGGTGCCCAGTGCGCGGGTGGCGGTGGCGAGAAGGCCGGTGCCGAGGGTGACGACGCCCTCGTCGTCCCGGCGCAGCCAGCCCAGGTCGACGAGTTCGGCGACGATAGCGTGAGTCGTGGCCCTCGACAGCGCGGTGTCGCGCACAATGTCAGCCAGGGTGATGCGGCGTTCGGGGTCGCGGGCGACGGCGTCGACAACGGCGTCGACGACCGCGATCGCGCGCCGGGTGGGCGGAGACGGTTGACGTCCGGCGGAGTCGTCGCCTACGGTCGCTGTCATATTGTCAACACATAGTGTCGAATATTCGACATGTCAAGAGAAGGCGTCAGAGTGAGCGAAACGCGCTACGAACTGACCCACCTGCAGGCACTCGAGGCCGAGTCGGTGCACATCTTCCGCGAAGTCGCGGCGACGTTCAGCAACCCCGGGCTGCTGTTCTCCGGCGGCAAGGACTCGGTCGTCATGCACGCCCTCGCCCGCAAGGCCTTCTGGCCAGCGCCGCCGCCGTTCACGCTCATGCATGTCGACACCGGCCACAACTTCGACGAGGTCATCGAGTTCCGCGACCGGCTCGTGCAGCAGGCCGGAGCGCGCCTGGTGGTCAGCAGCGTTCAGGACGACATCGACGCCGGACGCGTCGTCGAGCAGACCGGCCCGGGCACCAGTCGCAACCGGTTGCAGACGGCGGCGCTGTTGCGCGGTATCGCCGAGAACCGCTTCGACGCGGTGTTCGGCGGCGCACGGCGCGACGAGGAGAAGGCCCGGGCCAAGGAGCGCGTCTTCAGCTTCCGCAACCGCGAGGGGGGATGGGACCCGCGCGCCCAGCGCCCCGAGCTCTGGCACCTCTACAACGGGCGCCACCACCCCGGCGAGCACATCCGGATATTCCCGCTGTCGAACTGGACCGAGCTCGACATCTGGCAGTACATCGCCGCCGAGGAGATCGAATTGCCGTCCATCTACTACGCGCACGAGCGCGAGGTCGTGGCGCGCGACGGGATGCTGTTGGCGCAGACGCGCTTCCTGGAGACCTACCCGGGGGAGACCGCCCATGTCGAGCGCGTGCGGTTTCGCACCGTCGGCGACGCGACGTGCACCGGCTGTGTGGAGTCCGACGCCGACACGGTCGAGAAGGTGATCGAGGAGATCTCCGCGACGCGACTGACCGAGCGTGGGGCGACCCGCGCCGACGACCGGATCTCCGAGGCCGGAATGGAAGACCGCAAGAAGGAGGGGTACTTCTGATGGCGACGAAGGGACACGACCCGCTCGCCCCGCTCCCGGCGTCGGGCAGCGAATTGCTCCGCCTGGCCACCGCCGGATCGGTCGATGACGGGAAGTCGACGCTGATCGGCCGCCTGCTCTTCGACTCGAAGGCCATCTTCACCGACCAACTCGAGGCGATCGAGCGGACCAGCGCCCAGCGCGGCACCGAGTTCACCGACCTCGCGCTGCTCACCGACGGCCTGCGGGCCGAGCGGGAGCAGGGCATCACGATCGACGTCGCCTACCGGTACTTCTCCACCCCGCGGCGCAAGTTCATCATCGCCGACACCCCGGGTCACGTGCAGTACACGCGCAACATGGTGACCGGGGCGTCGACCGCCGACCTGGCGATCATCCTCATCGATGCGCGCAAGGGCGTGCTCGAGCAGACCCGTCGACACGCCTTCCTCTCCTCGCTGCTGGGGATCCCGCACTTGACGGTGTGCGTGAACAAGATGGACCTCGTCGACTGGTCGCAGGAGCGGTTTGAGGAGATCCGCGCGGAGTTCGTCGAGTTCGCCACCAAGCTCAACGTCGCCGATCTCACGTTCATCCCGATCTCCGCGCTCGCCGGCGACAACGTCGTCACCAAGTCGCAGAACATGGAGTGGTACTCCGGGCGCGCACTGCTGGGCCACCTCGAGGAGGTGTACATCGCCAGCGACCGCAACCTGATCGACGCGCGGCTGCCGGTGCAATACGTCGTCCGGCCCCAGGACCTCGAGGGCTCCGACCACCGCGCGTACGCGGGGACCGTTGCGGGCGGGCGCTTCTCGGTCGGCGACGAGGTGGTGGTGCTGCCCAGCGGGTTCACCTCGACGGTCACCAGCCTGTGGGCGCCGGGTGGGCGCAAGGTCGACGAGGCATTCGCCGGGATGGCGGTCACCGTGGAACTGGCCGACGAGATCGATATCGTGCGCGGCGACATGCTCGCGCGGCCCAACAACCGCCCGCACGTCGGGCGCGACATCGATGCACTGGTCTGCTGGTTCGTCGAGGATGCCGACTTGGAGCCGGGCAAGCGCTACGTGCTGCAGGCCGCCACCTCGTCGATCCGCGCGGAGGTGTCCGCGCTCAACTACCGTCTCGACGTCAACACCCTGCACCGCGACGAGTCAGCAGACCGGCTGTCGCTCAACGAGATCGGCCGGGTCTGGCTACACCTGCGCGAGCCGCTGATGTTCGACCCCTACGCGCGCAACCGGGAGACCGGCAGCTTCATCCTCGTCGACGAGTCGACCAACAAGACCGTCGCCGCGGGCATGATCAACGGCCCCCACACGCACAACGCGAATATCGTCTGGCAGACCACCAAGGTCGGGCGCGACCAGCGCACGCACCTGGGCGCGACACTGTGGATGACCGGGCTGTCCGGGTCGGGGAAGTCCACCCTGGCGATCGAGCTCGAACGCCGGTTGGTCGCCCACGGGCGCCCGGCCTACATCCTCGACGGGGACAACCTGCGCCACGGCCTCAACGCGGATCTGGGCTTCTCGGCGCATGACCGGGTCGAGAACATGCGGCGCACCGCGCAGGTCGCAGCGCTGTTCGCCGATGCCGGGATCGTGGTGATCGTCTCGTTGATCAGCCCGTTCGCCGCCGACCGCGCGCAGGCCCGCGAGGTGCACCAGGACCAGGCGCTGGAGTTCCACGAGATCTTCGTCGACACCCCGCTCGAGGACTGTGAGCAGCGGGATCCGAAGGGCCTCTACGCGAAGGCGCGGGCCGGGGAGATCAGCGACTTCACCGGGATCAGCTCGCCGTACGAGCGGCCGCAGGACGCCGACATCGTCGTGACGCCCAGGGACGGGGCCGCCGGCGACGTCGCCGAGGCGGTCCTGCGGGATCTGGGGTTGTGACGTGGGTGCCGTGGAGTTGACCGCTGACCTGTCCGACGTCGGGCTGGCCGCCGCCCTGGCGGCCGCGGCCGGGGAACTGCTGCTGGCGGTGCGGGCCGATTCCGGGCTGTCCGGTCGGGAGCTGGGCGACGTCGGCGATCGCCGCTCGGACGACTTCCTGCAGGAACAGCTCGCGCAGCTGCGCCCGGACGACGCCGTGCTGAGCGAGGAGTCGACCGATGACCTCGCCCGGCTCACTGCTTCACGCGTGTGGATCGTCGACCCGGTGGACGGCACCCGCGAGTATGGAACGCCCGGCCACGCGGATTGGGCCGTGCACGTCGGGCTGTGGGAACGGGGCGCCGGTGGGCCCGCACAACTGCTCGGGGCCGTGGCCCTGCCGGCGCTGGGGGTGACCTATTCCTCGGATCCGGCGCCGGTCGATCCGACAGTCGGGATTGCGCCCCCGCGCACCGGACGCGCCCGGGTCGTCGTGAGCGGCTCGAGGCCGCCGGCCTTCTCCGAGGCGGTGGCCCTGGCGCTCGACGCCGAGTTGGTGGCGGTCGGCTCGGCCGGGGCCAAGGCGATGGCCGTTGTGCGTGGTGAGGCCGACGCCTACGTCCACGCCGGTGGACAATACGAATGGGACTCGGCCGCGCCGGTCGCGGTGGCCCGGGCAAAAGGATTGTGGTGCAGCCGGATCGACGGTTCGCCGCTGGAATACAACCAGCGCGACACCTATCTTCCTGATCTCGTCGTGTGCCGACCGGAACTGGCGGATCGGGTCCTCGCGGCCATCACGTCGAATGCGGGCTGACGCCGGGGCAGCAGTCGCCGTGCCGGCGCTGGGCACGGTACGGTCTTGGCCAATTTCGAGGGTTGGCATCGCGCGCAGTGGACGCGCAATGGAAGGGTGGAAGCAGATGGCCTGTGCCATGCACCCGTCGCGCGTTGAGGATGCCGTGTCGAAGACCGCAGTGTCGACGACCGCAGTTCTGAAGGCGGCAGTTCTGCAGAAGAGTTCCGCGGCGTGAAGCTGGGCACCAGGATGGCGGGCGCAGATTCACGGTTGTTGGGCGCGCCGGTGGGTGCGGACCGGGGCCACGTGGCTGATCCCCGCGCGGTCCGACGAGCACCGTCCCTACCGCCTGTGGTCCATCGACGAACACAGTTGATCCCGCACAGTTTCGTCAGTCCGGCATCGATTGAAGCGGGATCGGCGAAACCGTGGGGGAGGAGCGCTCGGCGTGCGGCCCACAAGCGCTCGCCTAGACTCGTGGTGTGACTCCCCACGTCGACACCGTGTCGAATGCCGCGAATACCCCTGATCAGCCCCAGCCCTTCACCGAGCTCGGATTGAAGGACGACGAGTACGCGCAGATCCGCGAGATCCTGGGCCGCAGGCCCACCGACGCCGAGCTGGCCATGTACTCGGTGATGTGGTCCGAGCACTGCAGCTACAAGTCGTCGAAGGTGCACTTGCGGTACTTCGGCGAGACCACCACCGAGGAGATGCGCGCCAAGATGCTCGCCGGGATCGGCGAGAACGCCGGCGTGGTCGACATCGGCGACGGCTGGGCGGTCACCTTCAAGGTCGAGTCGCACAACCACCCGTCTTACGTGGAGCCGTACCAGGGTGCGGCGACCGGCGTCGGCGGCATCGTGCGCGACATCATGGCGATGGGCGCGCGCCCGATCGCGGTGATGGACCAGCTGCGCTTCGGTGCGGCCGACGCTCCCGACACCCGCCGCGTCGTCGACGGCGTGGTCCGCGGTGTCGGTGGCTACGGGAACTCCCTCGGCCTGCCCAATATCGGCGGCGAAACCGTCTTCGACGCCAGCTACGCAGGAAACCCACTGGTCAACGCACTGTGCGCGGGCGTGCTGCGCACCGAGGACCTCAAGCTCGCCTTCGCCTCGGGTGCGGGCAACAAGATCATCCTGTTCGGCGCCCGCACCGGCCTCGACGGCATCGGTGGCGTCTCGGTCCTGGCGTCGGAGACCTTCGACGACGAGGAGGCGGGCCCCGGGGACGGGGTGAGCGGGCCCGATGTGGGCAGTCGCAGCCGCAAAAAGCTCCCGTCGGTGCAGGTGGGCGACCCGTTCACCGAGAAGGTCCTCATCGAGTGCTGCCTCGACCTGTACCGCGAGGACCTCGTCGTCGGCATCCAGGACCTCGGCGGCGCCGGGCTGTCGTGTGCCACCTCGGAGCTCGCCGCGGCCGGTGACGGCGGCATGCGCATCGACCTCGAGCAGGTCCCGATGCGCGCCGAGGGCATGACCCCCGCCGAGGTGCTCTCCAGCGAGTCGCAGGAGCGCATGTGCGCGGTGGTGAAGCCCGAGAACGTCGAGAAGTTCATGGACGTGTGCCGTCGTTGGGACGTACTGGCCACCGTCATCGGCGAGGTCACCGACGGCGACCGCCTGGTCATCGACTGGCACGGGCAGACCGTCGTCGACGTGCCGCCCCGCACCGTCGCCCACCAGGGCCCGGTCTACGAGCGCCCGCTCGCCCGCCCCGAGTGGCAGGACGCCGTCGTCGCCGACACCAGCGCGTCGCTGCCGCGGCCCTCGACACCCGACGAATTGCGTGCGACCACGCTGGCGATGATCGCCTCCCCGGCGTTGTGCAGCCGCGCCTTCATCACCGAGCAGTACGACCGCTATGTGCGCGGTAACACGGTGCTGGCCGAGCACGCCGATTCGGGCATGATCCGCATCGACGAGCAGACCGGCCGCGGTATCGCCCTGGCCACCGACGCGTCGGGCCGCTACACCTATCTCGACCCGTACCGGGGCGCCCAGCTCGCCCTGGCCGAGGCCTACCGCAACGTCGTCGTCTCCGGGGCGTCGCCGGTCGCGGTCACCAACTGCCTGAACTTCGGTTCGCCGGAGAACCCAGCGGTGATGTGGCAGTTCAGCCAGGCCGTGCGCGGCCTGGCCGATGGCTGCGCCCAGCTGGGCATCCCGGTCACCGGCGGCAACGTCAGCTTCTACAACCAGACCGGGTCGACGCCGATCTTGCCGACACCGGTCGTCGGCGTGCTCGGCGTCATCGACGACGTGGCGCGGCGCATCCCGACCGGCTTCGGCACCGAACCGGGGGAGACGCTGATCCTGCTCGGGCGCACGCGCGACGAGTTCGACGGCTCGATCTGGGCGCAGGTCACCGCCGACCACCTCGGCGGCGTGCCCCCGCAGGTCGACTTGGAGGCCGAGCGACTACTCGGCGAGATCCTCGTCGCCGCCTCCCGCGACGGCCTGGTGTCCGCCGCGCACGACATCTCCGAGGGCGGACTGATCCAGACGGTGATCGAATCGGCGCTGGCCGGCGAGACCGGTTGCCGGATCATCCTGCCCGAGGACGCCGACCCGTTCGTGTGGCTGTTCTCCGAGTCGGCCGGCCGTGTGCTGGTCGCGGTCCCGCGCACCGAGGAGTCGCGGTTCTGCTCGATGCTCGATGCGCGGGGCCAGCAGTGGACCCGGATCGGCGTCGTGGACCAGGGCGCCGACGATGTGAGCGTGCAGGACCAGTTCTCGATTCCACTCGCCGAGCTGCGCGAGGTCCACGGCGCGACCCTCCCGCGACTGTTCGGCGAAGGGCTGCACGCGGTCTGAGGTTCCGAGCCGGATCAGCGCACCCGCGTCGCCGGTTGATGTTTGAATCGGTGGATGCGCAGGATCTGGATGGCTGCTGCCGCGGTGGCCGGGATGATGCTGGTCGCGCCGTCGGGTGGTGTTGTCGCGGCGCCGGTTGGCGACCGCGACGACGTGGCGCCACCCGGTGCCAATAGCTGGTCGTGCCGTAGTGCCGCGCACCCGAGGCCGGTGATACTGGTACACGGGACCACCGCCAACCAGAACCAGAATTGGCACACGTTGTCACCGGCGCTGGCCGTGGCGGGCTACTGCGTCTACACGGTGACGTTGGGGGCTTTGCCAGGTCTGCCGGGAATCGGGGGGCTCGACCGCCTGAGTGTCTCGACGAGGCAGCTTGCGGCTTTCGTCGACAAGGTGATGGTGCGAACCGGAGCGAAGCAGGTCGACTTCCTCGGGCATTCGCAGGGTGCGACGCTGCAACTGCGCTACCTGCGCGACTACGACGCGGTGGCCCGCGCCCATCGGGTGATCAGCCTGGCCGGGCCGATCTCCGGGCCCAGCCGGGTCGGCGGCCTCGACCAGATCCTGCGGGCGGTCCCGCCCCAGGTGCTGGGGGCCGCATGCCCGGCCTGTCGCGATCTCGGCGACCCGAGCAACTATCGATTCACCAACTATCCGACGATCAGATACGTGAATATCGCCAGCCGCACCGACGAGGTCGTGAACCCGCCGTCGGTGGCGTTCATGACGCCGGCACCCAATGTGCGGAACGTTCTGCTGCAGTCCTACTGCCCCGGGCTCAAGGTCGGGCATGACGGGATGTCGAAGAATCCGACGGTCCGACAGATCATCCTCAACGAGTTGGACCCCGAGCACCGTCGGCCCGTCCGCTGCGGGTAGCCGATCCGAGCTGGTCGGCGGCGGCTGTCAGGGGGGTGGGATATGGTGAACACAAGTTCGAACAACGAGTTGTTCGTCGAGTGTTACCGCAGGCGAGAGGGGGTGGATCCGAATGGGCGAGCTATGCGGAGCTGGGCGCGGCGGTGCGGCCGGGGCTGATTCGCCGATGTCGGGTCGACTCGAGCTGCCAGATTCTCCCGTGGAGTTGCTGCGGCTCGCCGATGAGGCGATGGCGCGGTTGGGGTCGGCCGTGATGGCGGAGGTGCCCGAGGACGGGTTGGTGGAGGCGGCGCGACTGTCGGAGCGGATAAGGCGGCGCCAGGTCGGAGTCGATGCCGGGCTGCTGGTCGAGATCAATGACCGCAACGCGTACCGACGGGAGGGGTTCGTCCGATTGCAGACCTGGTTGGCGCAGGGGCTGCGCTTGGGACGCTCTGAGGCAAGCCGCCGGTATCGGCAGGCGCAGAAGATCGCCCGGCTCACCGGGCTGACCGGGCAGACGCTGGCGCCCGTGCTACCGGCGACCGCGACGGCGGTGGCCGACGGGGACATCGGTGTACCGCACGTGGCAGTGATCGCCGAGGCAGTGCGACAGTTGCCGCGGTCGCTGCCGGCGCAGGTGGCCGAGCAGGCCGAGTCGGATCTGGCGGGGATGGCGCGAACGCTGGCACCGGCCCAGCTGCGGAGGGCGGGGCGGCGGCTGGTCGAGCTGCTCGATCCCGACGGCAGGGCGTGGGACGACCGCGAACGGGCACGGGGCCGTGCGGTGTGGGTGGGCGCCCAGGATCGGCGGTCGATGACGAAGTTGACCGGGGAGTTGACCCCGGCGGTGCGCGCCAAGCTCGAGGTGTTGCTGGCGGGCTGGGCCGCACCCGGGATGAACAACCCCGCCGACGCGGAGGCCGACCGGCTGGCGGGATCGGTGGAGGACCTGCCCGATACCGACGAGGCTCGCGACCGGCTGGCCCGTGCTCGAACGGCGGATTGCCGCAGTACCGCCCAGCGCAACCATGACGCGTTCGACTCGCTGCTGGACTATGTCCTCGGCCACGGCGGGTTGGGTCGCCCGAACCGGATTCCGGGTCAGCTGGTCGTGACGGCCTCCCTGGCGGAGATCAAGGCGGCCTGCGGTGACGCGTTGACCGCGACGGGTTCGCTGGTGCCCATCGCAGACCTGGTCGAGTTGGCCGCGCACCTGGATCCGTCGCTGGTGGTGTTTGCCGATCACAGCCGTGAGGTCCTGTACCTGGGGCGCTCGAAGCGGTCGGCCACCTTCGGTCAGCGCCTCGCGTTGTTCGCCCGCGACCGCGGCTGCAGCGCGGCGGATTGTGACACCCCATTCGCGTTCACCGAGGCCCACCACCTGCCGGACTGGGCCAAGGGCGGGGCCACCGACATCGACAAGCTGACCGCTGCCGATGGCCGCCACAACCGGGCCGTGGGTGAGCGGGCCGGGCAATGGCAGACCACCTATCAGCGAAACGGACCGGCCCAGGGCCGGGTCGTGTGGCGACTGGTGTGCCGTGACGGTGACCTCGGGCAGCCGCGCCTCAACCAGACCCACCACCCAGAGGAACTGGCCACCGGTGCGGAGTCGGTCCAGCAGTTCGGGAACCTTCGCGGGAGCCGTGGCACCGACTCCGACCCGCCGGTCGGCCCGACCCGCATCACCACGGACTCCCCGACGACATCATCCGCCCCGACGGCATCGTCCGGCGTTGAAGCACGGCTGTGCCGTCGGCTCGGCGTCGCGGTCATCTGACTTCGCGTGCCCTGGTTCCACGAGTTTCCGCCGTCGACGGTTCGGGGGAGCGCGGCGACGAGGATTGGTTGTGCCGAGTACGCTCACGGCGAGATCCCGAGGAGAGCAATGACCAACCCGTACGACCCGCAATCCGGTTACACGCCGCCCCCGACCGGCGCGACGGACGCATATGGCCAACCCGGCGGTGCGTACCAGCCCGGTGCGTACCAGCCCGGCGCGTACCAGCCCGGCGCCTACCCCGCCGCGGATCCGTACCAGGCGCAGGCTCAGCTCGGCGGCTATTCGGCCGCGCCAGAGGCGGGCACGGGCTGGGGGATCGCCGCCTGCGTCGTCGGCGCGATTTCGTCGTTGAGCTGCTGTCTGGGCGTTGTTGCGCTGGCCTTGGGGGTTGTGGCGTTGGTCAAGGGCAGCTCGGTCAAGTCGGCGTGGGCGCTGGGGGACTTTGCCGGCGCCCAGCGCAACGCCGAAGACGCCAAGCGCTACGGCATGATCGGCACGATCGTCGGCGGCATCTTCATCGTGCTTTCGATCATCATGTGGGTCGCCTACTTCATCTTCGCGGTGTCGGCGTCCTCCACCTGACGACCTTTCGGGAGGGGCTGGGAGCACCGCGGCCAGCGTGCCGAGTACTCTCGCCGCATTGCGGCCACACCCGGTGACTGACAAGCGATATGGAGCGCTGCGATGACTTACCCCTACGACCCGAACGCCGTCCCCGGCGGCGACCAGCCCGGCTACGGGCAGCCAGACCCGGGTCAGCCCGGCTACGGTCAGCCTGCTTACGGTCAGCCCGCTTACGGTCAGCCCGCGTACGGCGCACCCGGCTACCCGGCACAGCCGGGCGGCTATCCGTTCGCCGGCAAACCCGACAACAATTTGGTGTGGGCGATCTTGACCACGGTGCTGTGCTGTCTACCGCTGGGCGTTGTCGCCATCATCAAGTCGGCCTCGGTGGACAAGCTGTGGGCGGCCGGTGACCATGCCGGTGCGCAGGCCGCCGCCGACGAGGCCAAGCGCTGGTCGGTCTGGGGCGCGATCGCCGGCGCAGCGTGGGTTGCGATCGTGGTGATCGGATCGATCATCCTGTTCGCCGTCGGCATCATCGGGGCGGCCTCGACGACCTCGAAGCACACCTACACGCCGTACAGCTACACGCCGTACAGCTACTCGCGGACCTACCCCACGTACTGATAGCGACGACCCTCTGACAGCGATGACCGCCTGACGGTGATGAAGGCAGTGGTCGACCGCACCGACCGGGTCGTCGGAGCAGTGGAACGACTCGGCCGGAGTCCGGTGGCCGGGCCGCTAGCCGTCGTCACCGTCGCCGCCGCGGCAGGCGCGGTCATCTGGCTGGGCGACCCGACGACGCCTGGCGGGCACCTGCCGACCTGTCCGACCAAGTCGCTGCTGGGCATCGTCTGCCCGGGGTGCGGGTCGATGCGGATGGTGTACTCGTTGATGCACGGCGACCTCGGTGCCGCTGCGCACTACAACGCCGTCGGGCTGGTCGCGCTGGTGCTGCTGGCGTGGTCGTTCACCGCCTGGTGCGTGCGGCTGTGGACCGGGCGCCGCTGGCGGACGTGGCAGCACTTCCGGTACTCCTCGATCCTCGTTCTCATCGTGGCGGTGGCGTGGTTCGTCATCCGGAACATCCCCGTCGCGCCGTTCACCGCGCTCCGGGTCTAAGGGGTCAATCGTGACCAGCGCGCCGAGGCCAGTGGGCCTGCGAAGGTTCACCTTTCCCGACCCGGATAACTGAAACGTGTTCTAGTCTGACTGGCATGACTCTTCGCGTCGTTGAATGGTCGACCGGCACAGTCGGTCGGCACGCCATCGAGGGAATCGACCGCCACCCCGACCTGGAACTGGTGGGCGTCTGGGTGTCCGACCCAGACAAGGTCGGCAAGGACGCCGGGCGCCTCGCGGGCCTGGACCGCGACCTCGGCGTCGTCGCCACCAACGACCGCCAGGCCCTGCTCGACCTGAAGCCCGACGCCATCGTGCACACCGCGATGACCGACGACCGGATCTTCGAGGCGATCGGCGACCTCACCGAGTTCGTGCGCGCGGGCATCAACGTCGTGTCCTCGGGGCCGGTGCTGCTGCAGTATCCCTTCGGCGTCGTGCCCGCGTCGGTCACCGACCCGATCATCGAGGCGGCGAAAGCCGGCGGGGCCAGCCTGCACGTCAACGGCATCGACCCGGGATTCGCCAACGACGTCCTGCCGCTGGCGATGACCAGCCTCTCGCGGCGGGTCGACGAGGTGCGCTGCGCCGAGATCGCCGACTACTCGACCTACTACCAGCCCGTTGTGATGAGCCAGATCTTCGGCTTCGGCCAACCGCTGGACAAGAAACCGCTGCTCCTGGCACCCGGGGTGCTGTCGATGGCGTGGGGCTCGGTGGTCCGCCAGATTGCCGCCGGGCTGGGCCTGACCCTCGACGAGCCGCTGGTCGAGCGGTTCGACGTCGTCGCCGCCGACCGCGACTACGACACCGTGTCGGTGACTATCCCCGCGGGCACCATGGCGGCACTTCACTTCCAGGTCGTCGGCCAGGTCGACGGCGTCGACCGCGTCGTGCTCGAGCACTACACGCGCACCCATCCCGAACAGTGCCCGCACTGGCCCAAGCCGACTTCCGGTGACGGCTGCTATCGCATCGACATCACCGGTGACCCGGTGCTCAACGTCGAGTTCGGCCACCACGGCGAGAACGGCGACCACAATGTCTCCGGCATGGTGGTGACCGCGATGCGCCTGGTCAACTCCGTACCCGCCGTGGTCGCCGCCGAGCCGGGATTGGTCACCGCGCTCGACCTGCCGCTGATCACCGGGCGCGGCCTGGTGGCCGGTCAACCGATGGCCCGCACACCCGCCGCGGCAGAATAGGCGGTGCGCGGTGAGGAACAGCCATGGCGACCAGACCCGCCGGGGGTGATGTCCGTGCCGCGGTGACAGCGGTGCGCGACTGGATCCTCGACGATGGTGCGCCAGCCCCGCCTCGCCCGGCGATTGCCAGCGCCGTGCGCCTGACCGCCCGAGTGTTGCCGCAGGTGGCGCCCGGTTCCTCGGTGGAGGTCCGAGTCCCGCCGTTCGTCGCCGTCCAATGCATCGAGGGTCCGCGGCACACCCGCGGTACCCCGCCCAACGTCGTCGAAACCGACCCTCGGACTTGGTTGCGGCTGGCCGCAGGGGTCCTGTCCTTCGACGAGGCCGTGGTCGCCGGCGCGATCGATGCTTCCGGGGCCCGCGCCGCCGACGTGGCGGCATTGTTGCCGATCACACCCCTCAAGATTCGCTGAACCAGCAGATCGGCACGTAGACTGGCTGGCGTGGATCCGGTCGATCAGCCCGACAACGAACCCCGCGAGGAATGTGGCGTCTTCGGCGTCTGGGCGCCCGGTGAGGACGTCGCGAAGCTCACCTACTACGGTCTCTACGCCCTGCAGCACCGCGGCCAGGAGGCCGCCGGGATCGCCGTCGGCGATGGTGCGCAAGTCATCGTCTTCAAGGACCTCGGCCTGGTGAGCCAGGTCTTCGACGAGCAGACGATGGCCTCGATGGTGGGCCACATCGCGATCGGGCACTGCCGCTACTCGACGACCGGCAGCACGACCTGGGAGAACTCCCAGCCGATCTTCCGCACCACCCCGGCCGGCAGCGGCGTTGCCCTCGGGCACAACGGGAACCTGGTCAATACCGCCGAACTCGCGGCGAAGGCCCACGAGCTCGGCCTCGACAGCAGCGGTGGTGCGACGTCGGACTCCGACATCGTCGGTGCGCTGCTCGCTCACGGGGCCGCCGACAAGACCCTCGAGCAGGCCGCCCTCGACCTGCTCCCCGAACTGCAGGGTGCGTTCTGCCTGACGTTCATGGACGAGAACACCCTGTACGCCGCGCGCGATCCGCACGGGATCCGCCCGTTGTCGCTGGGCCGCCTGGATCGGGGCTGGGTCGTCGCGTCGGAGACCGCGGCCTTCGACATCGTCGGCGCCTCCTTCGTCCGCGACATCGAGCCCGGCGAACTCCTGGCCATCGACGCCGACGGGGTCCGTTCCAGCCGCTTCGCCGAGCCCACCCCCAAGGGCTGCGTCTTCGAGTATGTCTACCTCGCCCGCCCGGACAGCGTCATCAACGGGCGCACCGTCCATTCGGCACGCGTCGAGATCGGCCGCCGACTGGCACGGGAGCACCCCGTCGACGGCGACCTGGTCATCCCGGTACCGGAATCGGGTACGCCGGCCGCCGTCGGCTACGCGCAGGAATCGGGGATCCCCTACGGCCAGGGCCTGATGAAGAACGCCTACGTGGGCCGCACCTTCATCCAGCCCTCGCAGACCATTCGGCAGTTGGGCATCCGGCTCAAGCTCAACCCGCTGCGCGAGGTGATCCGCGGCAAACGCCTCGTCGTCGTCGACGATTCGATCGTCCGCGGCAACACCCAGCGCGCACTGATCCGCATGCTCCGGGAGGCGGGTGCGGCCGAGGTCCACGTGCGCATCGCGTCGGCGCCGGTCCGCTGGCCCTGCTTCTACGGCATCGACTTCGCCTCGCCGGCCGAATTGATCGCCAACGGCATGGATGCCGACGAGCCCGAGGCCATGGTCGAGGGAGTGCGCCAGGCGATCGGCGCCGACAGCCTCGGCTACATCTCGATCGAGGAGATGGTGGCCGCGACCGAGCAGCCCGGCACGCAATTGTGCAAGGCCTGTTTCGACGGGGAGTACCCCATTGCCCTGCCCACCGAGACCGCGATGGGCAAGGCCGTTCTCGAGTCGCTGCGCGGCGCACCGGGCATCGATCCGCTCACCGTGGCGAACGACAACGTCAGCGCCGTGATGCGCCCCTGAGCGCGTCCGGTAGCGTAGACCACCGTTCCCCCAACCTTTCGCAGGAGTTCCGCCATGTCCAAACGCGACTCGGCCCCGTTGCCCCCGCAGAACGCCTCCTATGCGGCCGCGGGCGTCGACATCGACGCCGGGGAGCGCGCGGTGGAGTTGCTCGCCCCGCACGCGAAGCGCGCGCTGCGGCCCGAGGTCGTCGGCGGGATCGGCGGCTTCGCCGGACTGTTCGCCCTCAAGGGCGGCTACCGTGAGCCGCTGCTCGCCGCCTCCAGCGACGGTGTCGGCACCAAGCTGGCCGTCGCGCAGGCGATGGGCCGTCACGACACCGTCGGGCGCGATCTCGTCGCCATGGTCGTCGACGACCTGGTCGTCTGCGGCGCCGAACCGCTGTTCTTGCAGGACTACATCGCGATCGGGAAGGTCGTGCCGGAGACCATCGAGCAGATCGTCAAGGGTATCGCCGACGGCTGTGTGGATGCCGGGTGCGCGTTGCTGGGCGGCGAGACCGCCGAGCATCCGGGACTGATGGCGGACGGCCACTACGACATCTCCGCGACCGGCGTGGGTGTGGTGGAGGCCGACGAGGTGCTGTCGGCCGACCGGGTCCGTCCCGGCGACGTCGTCATCGCCATGGGTTCCTCGGGCCTGCACTCCAACGGCTACTCGCTGGCCCGCAAGGTGCTGCTCGACTGGGGGCACATGGATCTGCACGGCCACGTCGAGGAACTCGACCGCACACTCGGCGAGGAGTTGCTGGAGCCGACGCGGATCTACGCCCGCGACTGCCTGGCCCTGGCCGCGGAGACCGATGTGCGGACCTTCGCCCACATCACCGGCGGCGGCCTGGCCGACAACCTGTCGCGCGTCCTGCCGCCCGGCGTCGCCGCCCGGCTCGAGCGGTCGAGCTGGTCGCCTGCCCCGATCTTCGCGCTCATCGCCCAGCGCGGCCGGGTGGCTCGCGAGGAGATGGAGCGCACCTTCAACATGGGCGTCGGGATGGTCGCCATCGTCGCGCCGGAGGACACCGATCGGGCACAGGCGGTACTGACCGCGCGCCACGTCGACAACTGGGTGCTGGGCACGATCAAGTCCGACGGGGCCACCGCGAAGGCGAAGACCGGTGTCGCAAAGCTCGTCGGGGAGCATCCCCGCTTCTGAACCGGCGGGCTGGGGTTGGCGCTCCGACTAGGGCCCGGAGCCCGGTCGAAGGGCGCACCAAGGCCCGGGCCGGTTGGCCCGAGTATTCCGGTGAACTGGGCGGTTCCCGACGCGAGGCGTCAGGCGTGCCGCCATTCGCCCTCGTCGGCCCAGTTGTCCACTGCGTCCGATGGGGGGGTGTCCTCTCCGCCGGAGAGCTCGCGTTGCAGCCTCTCCAGGTCGGTTTGGTGCGTCGAGTACTTGAGTTGACGAGCAACCTTGGTCTGCTTGGCTTTTGCCCGGCCGCGGCCCATATGGGACCCCCTCGCACAATGCCGGGGCGGCCACCATCCGTTGGTGACGGCCCCGTGCTTCAGTAGGAATATCTGTCGTGGCTCCCAGTCTAGCCTGAACCGTGGCGGAATGCGGGCACCGGGCTCCGAAGAGTGGTTTGCGCTGGTCAGATCAGCCGTTTCGGAGTCGGGTGACGGCGTCGCGGCCGGCCTGCCGATGGTCGTCGGGGACGATGGAATCGACGTCGACGCGGGCCGCGATGGTGTGCCCGTCGCAGGTGACGGTGAGGTCGGAGGTCTCGTCGACGCCACGTTTGACCAGTGCCAGGGCGATCGGCCCGAGCTCGAAGTGGTCGACGACGCTGCCGATGCGCCCGACCGTGCGCCCGGCGACGGCCACCGGGTCGCCCGGTTGCGGGCGCGCATCGGTGCTGCCGTCGAGGTGCACCAAGACCAGGTGGCGCGGGGACCGGCCGAGGTTGTGCACGCGCGCCACCGTCTCCTGGCCGCGGTAGCAGCCCTTGTCGAGATGGACCGCCCCCTGCTCCTCGGGCGAACCGATCCAGTGGACCTCGTGCGGGATCGTCCGCTCGTCGGTGTCGACGTGGACCAACGGGCGGCGCGCGGCGATGCGGTGTGCGTGATAGGCCCATGTCCCGGCCATCGATGCGCCCGCCTCGCACACGGCCTGCCAGCGCAGCCGGGCCTCGCTCTCGGGCACGACGAGGTCGACGACGGCCAGCGTCCGGCCTTCGCCGATCGGCGGCATGATCCGCCAGAATCCCAGCGGTTCCTCGTCATGATGGAGTTCGGGCAGATCGCCGGCGTCGTACACCCGCGCGTTGGCAGGGATCTCCAGCATCTCGGCGATCTCGGGGCTCAGCGCGCCGACGAGGGTGAGTACGCACATATCGGGTCGGGCGACCGGTTGAGCCTTGGCCCAGAAGACCATCCTGGTGAGGAAGTCGACCAGCTCCGGTCCGCGCGGGCCGGGGGTGTCGATCCAGGTCACACTGTCGATGTCGGTGAGGACGAAGTGTTCGACGATGCGCCCGTTGAGGTCGAGGGACAGGTTCTCCGCGCTGCGGCCGTCGGACAGGTCCGCGACGAACTGGCTGGAGATCGTGTGCAGCCAGGACAGGCGTTCCTCCCCGGAGATCTCGAGGACGGCGCGGTCGGAGCGGTCGACGATGACGGTGCCGGTCGTGGCGGCGCGCTGCTCGCCGAGTGGGTCGCCATAGTGCCAGGCGACCCGCCGCGCACCGGCACCGTCGCCGCAGACCCCGTCGGGTTCGGCGACCGCACCGGCGGTACGGTGCTCGTGATGGTTGGCGAGGATGACCGACTGGTTCACCACCCCAGCCTACGTCGAACAAAGCCTACGTCGAACACCTCGGCGGCGGCTCGTGTCGGAAGCGGGCCGCGAGGAAGGAAGCCGCGTCCTGCTCGAACGGGACGAAGGCTTGCCCGTGCGATTGACCGGCGTAGCGGCGGAAGTCGGCCGACACCCCCGCTGCGCAGTAGTTCCGGGCGAGGGCGGCGACGTCGGCGGTGACCATCACCCCGTCGCCGATCGGGTCGGCGGCGCCGACGCCGAGCAGCAGCGGGATGCGGGGCCGGCCGACGGTACCCATCACGTTGCGGGCGATCGCCGTTCGGACCGCGGCGACGTCGAGGAGGCCGCGGTAGGGCGGTGACACCATGTCGGCGCTGGTCAGGCCCGGAAACTGGTCAGCGAAGTCGGCGATACAGCCGTACCGTACCTTCGCCGTTGCGGCCTGCCCGCGCGGGGAGAGGAACGCGGCGGTGTCCAGCCCGTAGGTGCGCCGGTAGACCTCGGTCAGGGCCGGGATCACCCCGGCCCACGTCCGGCTGCCGCTCACGTATCCGAGGTTGTGCGCGAGGTTCACCGGGGGCCCGCCCGCCGCGGCCCCGACGAGGAACAGTTCCGGGGCATAGGTCGGTGCCAACTCGGCACCGAACTCGGTGGGGACCGATCCGCCCGAATAGCCGAGCATCCCCACCGGTGTCCGGGCGGGCAGCAGCGCCACCCGCAGCGCCGCGCGGATTCCGTCGAGTGCCAAACGACCCGACTGGCGCCCGATCGTCCACTCCTGCCGGAGCCCCTCGTAATCCGGAGCCGCGACGACGAAACCGCGCGCGAGGTAGCCGCCGAGCACCGCCTGCTCGACCTGGGCGACTTTGCTGGGGTGATGCCCGCGCAGCGTGTACGACGGGTCGCATTGGGGGCCGAGCGCGTCGTAGGCCAGGTGGAGGGAGATCAGGCGCCGGGTTGCGCCGGCCGGGCGCAGCACCGTGGTCGACCCGGCGATCGGCTGACCCTGCTCACCGGTGCTGCGGTAGAGGACCTGCGTCGACGCGACGGGGACCCGGACCCCGGAGATGACGAAGGCGACCGGACGGGTGCGCAGAATGTCGCCCGGGCGGTGGGCGGCGAGGTTCCCGGAGTAGCGGTAGAACGGGTCGGCCGAGGGGAGTGGGGCGTCGGCGAGGGCATGCGGGGATGCCGTCCCCGCCGGGACGAGCAGTGCGAGCGCAACCGCGACGGCGAGCAACCACGACGAGTACACGGGCGAGTACACAGGTCTGGGCACGTTCGCTCCTATCGCCTCGCCCCGGCGGCATCGGCCGGCCGCATCGATTCACCGCCACGATAGCCTGGCCCCATGGTGACCCCCGTCCTGTTCGACGTCCATCACGGCCGCCGCGATCCGCTGGCCCCGCTGATCCACGCTGACGACCTGGCCGTGGTCCGCGGTGACGGGATCTTCGAGACCCTGCTGGTGCGCGGCGGCAGGGTCTGCAATCTGGCCCGCCACTGGGCGCGGTTCACCGGCGGAGCGGCCCGCCTGGACCTGCCCGCCCCGTCACGGGCGGCGTGGGAGGAGGCGATCGAGGGCGCTGCCGCGGCATGGCGCGCCGACAGTGGTGGCGCTGAGGGGCTGATGCGCTTCGTCTACACCCGGGGCCGCGAATCGGCCCCCGCCGGGCCGGGAGCCCCCGACGCGACGACCGCGCTGGTGATGGTTTCGGAGGTCGGCGCCGCTGCCGTGCGGGCCCGAACCGATGGTGTGGCGGTCTGCCTGCTCGAGCGCGGCTACCAGGTGGACTTCGCGGCCCGGGCCCCGTGGCAGTTGATCGGGGCGAAGACGCTGAGCTACGCGGCGAACATGGCGGCGCTGCGCCACGCCGCGGCGAACGGATTCGACGACGTCGTCTACACGTCGGCGGAGGGGTTGGTGCTCGAGGGCCCCCGGTCCAGCGTCGTCGCGGTGTCCGGTAGGACTCTGCGGACCCCGCCGGTGGACTCCGGAATCCTGCCGGGGACCACCGTCGCCGCCCTCTTCGCGCGGGCCGCGGAGGAAGGCTGGACGTGCTCCTCCGAGCCGCTCGCGCCCGGCGACCTGGTGGCCGCCGACTCCGTTTGGCTGTGTTCGTCGGTGACGGTCGCCGCCCGGGTGACCCGGCTCGACGGGGCGGTGCTGGACCTCGATGCGGCGGGAGTGGCGGCCGCCGACGAGTTCGCCGATCTCACCGCGCGCGCGGTGGCCGTCGCCTAACGTCACTCGATACCGAGCCGGCGTGATGAGCGCCACCGGTAATGAGGGACCGGGGTCCCTTGTTCGAACTCAACATCGAGACGTACGTTGAGCGCATCTACTATGTGACGTAGTAGTCGTGACGTAGTAGTCGCCCCTTTCAGCTCCAGCCCAGCAGATTAGGCACACGCATGGATGTCGTCGACATTTCCCGGTGGCAGTTCGGGATCACCACCGTCTATCACTTCATTCTGGTCCCGCTGACCATCGGTCTCGCACCGATGATCGCGGTGATGCAGACCGTCTGGCACGTCACCGGGAACGAGGCCTGGCTGCGTGCCACCAAGTTCTTCGGCAAGCTGTTCCTGATCAACTTCGCGCTCGGCGTCGCCACCGGCATCGTGCAGGAGTTCCAGTTCGGCATGAACTGGAGCGAGTACAGCCGTTTCGTCGCCGACGTCTTCGGTGCGCCGCTGGCACTCGAGGGCCTCGTCGCCTTCTTCGCCGAGTCGACTTTCATCGGGTTGTGGGTCTTCGGCTGGGGCCGGCTCTCCAAGAAGATCCACCTGCTGTGCATTTGGATGGTGGCCTTCGGGGTGAACGCGTCGGCATACTTCATCATCGCCGCGAACTCGTGGATGCAACACCCCGTCGGCGTCGAGTGGGATCCCACCCGCGATCGCCCGGCGATGAACAACATCGTCGCACTGCTCACCAACAACACGACGCTGGCCGCTTTCCCGCACGTCGTCGCCGGCGCCTTGCTCACCGCGTCGACCTTCGTGGCCGCCATCGGCATCTGGTGGATGGCGCGGGCGTCGTGGCGCGCCCGCCAGCTGCGCCTGGCCGCCGATCCGACGACCGCCGAGGTCGAGCAGACCACCGCGCCGAGCCTCGTCGATGCGACGCCCGAGCAGCTCGACGCCGATGCCTCGACGATGTGGCGCCCGGTCACCCGGTTCGCACTGTGGTTGACCATCGCTGCGGGTATCGCGGTGATCCTCACCGGTGACCTGCAGGCGCAGATCATGTTCAAGCAGCAGCCGATGAAGATGGCCGCGGCCGAATCGCTCTGCAAGACCGAGCAGCGGGCCGCCTTCTCGGTGCTGTCGATCGGGCGGCAGAACAACTGCGACAGCATCACTCACGTCATCGCGATTCCGGGCATGCTGTCCTTCCTTGCCGACCACCGCTTCGACACCGAGGTCAAGGGCGTCCAGGACTTGCAGAAGGAATACGCGCAGAAGTTCGCCGGCAACCCGGCGCACAAGGGCCAGAACTATGCGCCCAACCTGTTCGTCACGTACTGGTCGTTCCGCGCCATGATCACCTGGGCCCTCGGCTCGGTCGTCGTGGCACTGGGCGGGCTGTGGCTCACCAGGAAGAAGCGGGTGGTGACGTCGAGGCGCTTCGCGTTCCTCGCGCTGCTGATGATCCCGGCGCCGTTCCTGGCGAACTCGTCGGGCTGGATCTTCACCGAGATGGGCCGCCAGCCGTGGATCGTGGCGCCCAACTGGGTCGACGACCTCGATCCGTTGCGGGTGTCGATGCTGGTGCAACAGGGTGTGTCGAACAACTCCGCCGGCGTTGTGATGGGCTCGTTGATCGTGTTCACGTTGCTCTACGGGGCCCTGGGCGTCGTGTGGTTCGCGCTGCAACGCCGCTACATCCGGGAGGGTCCGGCCGCGCCGGGCTATGAAGAACAAGCACTCGAGAAGGCCGACGACGACAAACAGTTGTCGTTCGCGTACTGATCCGGACTACGGCTAGAGAGACGAGACGACCATGGGATTGCCCGAATTCTGGTTCATTCTGATCGCGGTGCTGTTCACCGGCTACTTCGTGCTGGAGGGTTTCGACTTCGGCGTCGGCATGCTGATGGAGATCATCGGCCGCGGCGACGACAACAAGCGCCGCGCCATCCTCAACACCATCGGCCCGGTCTGGGACGGCAACGAGGTCTGGCTGCTCACCGCGGGCGGCGCGATGTTCGCCGCCTTCGGCGGTTGGTACGCCACGATGTTCACCGCCTTCTACATCCCGCTGCTGATCATCCTGGTAGCCCTGATCGTGAGGGTCGTGGCCATCGAGTGGCGCGGCAAGATCAACGACCCGCAGTGGCGCCGCCTCTGGGACTGGTGCATCGCGATCGGGTCTTGGATCCCCGCGCTGCTGTGGGGCGTGGCCTTCGCCAACGTGGTGCGCGGGCTGCCGATCGATGCGAAGGCGCAGTTCACCGGCACTTTCTGGGGATTGCTCAACCCGTACGCATTGCTGGGCGGGCTGACCACGCTGCTCGTGTTCCTCACCCATGGCGCAGTCTTCCTGTCCCTCAAGACGGCGGGGGAGGTGCGCGAGGAGGCGATGGCCTGGGCGTCGCGGCTGTCGATCGCCATGACCGCGGTCGCCGCGGCCTTCCTGCTGTGGACTCAGTTCGCCTACGGCAAGTCCTGGACCTGGGCGCCGGTCCTCGTCGCGGCGGCGGCCGCGATCGCCACTGTCGCCTTCACCTGGACCAAGCGGGAGGGATGGGCGTTTGGCGCCACCTCGATCGCGATCGTGGCGACCATCGTCACACTGTTCGGCTGCCTGTACCCGGCGGTGCTGCCGTCGACGACCGATCCGGCCTACAGCCTGACCATCGCCAACACCTCCTCGAGTCACTACACGCTGGTCATCATGACGTGGGCCGCAGTGCTGATCACCCCGGTGGTCCTGCTCTATCAGGGCTGGTCCTACTGGGTGTTCCGCGCTCGGATCTCTGCCGACGCCATCCCGCCGTCGGTGGGCCTGCCCTCGCTGCGGGGTTGAGCGCCCCGCTCGACCCGCGGCTGCTGCGGCAGTCGGGTGCCGCCCGCCGGTATGTCGCCGTGACGGTCGCGGCCGGGTTGCTCAGCACCGGGGCCGTCATCGTCATCGCCTTCGCCGTGGCGTCGATCCTGGCGGAACTGGTGACCGATCCGGGCCGCCGCACCATGGGCGCCCAGGCGGTGCACCTGCTGCTGCTCGCCAGCGCCTTCGCCGTGCAGGTGGCGACCACCTTCGCCGGGCAGCGGTACTCCCAAAGCGCGGCCCAGGTCGTGATCGGCGAGGTGCGCAGTGGCGTGCTCGAAACGCTGACCGATCCGGCCCGCACCGATGCGCGCCAACTGGTGGCGAGCCGCGGTCGGGCTGCGACGGTGCTGCTGCGCGGCCTCGACGATCTCGGGCCCTACCTCTCCGGGTATGTGCCGTCGCTGATCCTGGCCGCCACTCTCACCCCGATCGTCATCCTCGTCATCGCGGCCGTCGACCTGGTGTCGGCCGGCTTGATCGTCCTGACGATTCCGCTCATCCCGGTCTTCGGGATCCTGATCGGGTTGATGACCCGTGATCGCACGCAGGCCAAGCTCGACGCCACGGCCCGACAGCAGTCGATGCTGCTCGATCTGATCACCGGTATCCCGACGCTGCGCGCGCTGCACCGGGCGCAGGGCGCCGCCGAACAGGTGGCCGAGCTGGGGAGGTCGTGGCGGCGGTCGACGATGGGCACGTTGCGGGTAGCCTTCCTTTCCGGCGCCTGGCTGGAGTTGATGGCGACGCTGTCGGTGGCGCTGGTCGCGGTGAGTATCGGTCTGCGGCTGGTCTACGGCGAGATGTCGCTGTTCGCCGGTGTGTTGGCCCTGGTGCTCGCGCCGGAGGCGTTTCGGCCGCTGCGACAGCTCGGGGCCGCCTTCCACGACTCCGCCGACGGCGTGGCGGCCACGAATGAGGCCTTCGAGCTCGTCGCCGGGGCCGACGGACCCGATACCGCGTCATCCGCAGCCGCCGCTGCAGCCCCTGCGCCGGTGTCGTTGGCGGGCAAACCGATCTCCTTCTCCGGTGCCGGGGTCCGCGCCCGGGACGGATGGGCGCCGCACGCCCTCGACGTCGACTGCGCGGCGGGATCGGTCACCGTGCTGACCGGGCCGAACGGGTCGGGCAAGTCCACCGCGCTGGCAGTCCTGTTGGGGCTGGTCCGGCTCGACGAGGGTGCGGTCCTCGCCGACGACACGGTGCTGACGCGCGCAGAGCTAGCAGCCTGCCAGCCGCAAATCGCTTGGCTGCCACAGCATCCGGCCATCGTGCCCGGTACGGTCGCCGAGAACCTCGCGCTCTACGGTCCCCTGGATCCGACGGCGCTGGCGGCCGCGGCGGGTGCGACCGGGTGGGACGGGGTCGCCGCCGAGCAGTTCGGAGCGGGTGCCGACCTCGGGGCGACGATGCTGGGCGAGGGGGGCATCGGGCTGTCGGCCGGCCAGCGCCAGCGCCTGGCCTTGACGCGGACCCTGGCACGCGAGACGCCCGTCCTCGTGCTCGACGAGCCGACGGCGCACCTCGACGCGGCGGCGCGCGAGCGGGTCGTCACCGCGGTCGTCGACCGCGCACGCGCGGGGGCCACCGTGATCGTCGCCGCACACCGCGCCGAGTGGCTGGCCGCCGCCGACCGGGTCGTCGACCTGGGTGCGGTGGTGTCGCGATGAGCGCGGCGGGGACTGATCCGGTGTGGCGTGTACTCGGCGCCCTCGACATCCGCCGGCGCGGCGTCGCACTGTCCCTGGCCTACGGGGTCGGTGGATCCCTGAGCGCGCTGGGGCTGGCGGCGCTGTCCGCGTGGCTGATCACGCGGGCGTGGCAGCAACCACCGATCCTCGCGCTGTCGATCGCGATCACCGCGGTGCGCGCTCTCGGCATCACCCGCGGGCTGTTCCGCTACTTGGAGCGCCTCGCCACTCACGACGTCGCGCTGCGGGCGATGACGACGGCCCGGGAGAAGGCCTATCTCGCGTTGGCCAACGGCACTGCCGCGACGACGGTGTCGATCCGCCGCGGCGATCTGCTGGCCCGCATCGGCGCCGACATCGACGAGATCGGCAATGCCGTGGTGCGCGCGGTCCTGCCCGCCGCGGTGGCCGCGGTCACCGGTGTGATTGCCGTGGTCATCATGGCCCTCGTATCGCCGATTGCCGCCGGCGTGCTGGCCTTGTCGCTGGTCGCCGCCGGGGTGGCGGCTCCGCTGCTGGCAGCACGCGGGGTCGGTGCGGTGGCCCGCTCGGCGGTCGGCGCCCGTTCCGACGTGGCCGAGTCGACGATGTTGTTACTCGACCACGGTGCGGAACTGGCGGTGGCCGGGCGACGGGCCGGGGTACTCGCGGAGGTGTCGGCCGCACAGGAGCGGGTGTCACAGGCTACCGACCGCGGCGCCCGGCTGCAGGCGGCCGCCGCGGCGGTGACGCCGTTGGCGATGGGACTGACCGTGGGAGCCGCCTGCCTGATCGGGATTTCGCTGGCCGGTGGCAATCCGACGCCCATGCGCCTCGGGGTGCTGATCTTGCTGGGCCTGTCCGCGTTCGATGCGATCACGCCGTTGGCCTCGGCCGGGGTGGCGTGGCAGCACAGTCGCGCCGCGGCGCAGCGGGTGCTCGACCTCGTCGGCGGCTCGGCGGGGTGGAGCCGGACCAGCGGAGCGGCCGTCGACGTGCCCCGTCACCACGGCCCGGTCCGGCTGGTTGTCGAGGGGATGGCGTGGGGGTGGCCCGGTGGCCGCATCCTGGGCGGTCCGGCAGACTGGGTGCTGGAACCGGGGCAGCGGATGGCGATCGTGGGGTCCAGCGGTATCGGCAAGTCGACGCTGCTGTTGACGCTTGCGGGGCTGCTCGAGCCGCGGGCCGGATCGGTGACATGTTCGGGCGGCGACGGGGCGCCGGTCGACGTGGCGGCGGCGACCCTGTACAGCGCGGAGGATGCGCACCTGTTCTCGGTATCGGTGCGTGAGAACCTGCTCGTCGGACGCGGCGACGCGACGGCACCGGAGATGGTCGAGGCGTTGGGTGCGGTGGGGCTCGGCGAATGGCTCACCGGGCTGCCCGACGGGCTGGAGACCGTGCTCGACGGCGGCTCGGCCGCGGTGTCCGGCGGGCAGCGGAGGCGGATCCTGCTGGCCCGGGCGCTGCTCAACTCTTCGCCGGTCGTGCTGCTCGACGAGCCGACCGAGCACCTCGACGCCCAGGACTCAGACGATCTGCTTACGGCGATCCTGGGCGGACTGTTCGGCCCGGAGCGCAGCGTGGTCGTGGTGACCCACCACTTGCCAGCGGGCGTCGACGCCGACGTCGAGCTCGAGTCCGCTAGCGCCTAGCCCCGTCGAGTGGGCACCGCACCCCCGTCGAGTGGGCACCGCACCCCCGTCGAGTGGGCACCGCACCCCCGCGGCGGAGGCTGGGGGTCGACGCAACACCCGGTTGGTTAGTGGGGTGAGGCTAGCAGTTCGGTGAAGGCTTCGGTGGGGGTGCGGTATTTGAGGACTGCTCGTGGCCGGTTG
>WBZS01000130.1_pt1 | contig 147309 bp, 101 predicted proteins | sample 5204201 | NCBI WGS metagenome assembly WBZS01 (sample SAMN12344357, study PRJNA552823) | activated sludge metagenome | biome: Activated sludge suspended growth; feature: Nitrification reactor; material: Wastewater; isolation source: activated sludge from nitrification reactor of wastewater... | reverse complement strand
GTATCCCCACTGATCACCGGCGTTGGCAATTCGTTGACCTGAACTGTTACACTCGCTGTGGCACTACAGCCGTTGGCGTCTGTTACTGTTACCGTATATGTCGTCGTTACAGCAGGGGTGACATTGTTCAAGGCTGTGGTTGATCCGTTGCTCCATACGTAGGTCGTGCCTCCACTGGCGGTCAGTGTCGTACTTTCCCCTTTACATAAAACGGTATTTCCACTGATTGATGGTGACGGTAATGGATGTACTGTTACTGTAATGCCACTGCTCGCCTGACATCCGTTGACGTCTGTCACTGTTACCTGATAGGTCGTGGTTGTATTCGGATTAACTGTAATCCAATACGTTGTTGCTCCTGTATTCCATAAATACTGGCTTCCCCCCGACCCGTACAGTGTCGTAGTCTGCCCATCACAAATTTCATTATCGCCTGTAATTGCGGCAACCGGCAAGTTATTTACTGTTACCGTTATGTCTTTAACCGCCTTACATCCATTCGTATCTGTTACTGTTACACTATATGTTGTCGTGGTTTGCGGGTTTACTGTAATAGATGCTGTGTTTGCGCCATTGCTCCATTCGTATCCTGTTCCGCCGCTTGCTGTGAGCGTGGTACTGCCTCCAAAACACAATACATTTGTGCCTGTTATTGAAGGCACCGGCAACGGATTCACTGTAACTGTTATGTTTGTATTTGAACTACACCCATACACATCTGTTGCTGTTACACTATATGTTGTTGTTCCTGCAGGTGTTACATTTATTGAAGATGTTGTTGATCCATTATTCCATACATAAGATGTGCCTCCACTGGCGGTCAGTGTCGTACTTTCCCCGTTGCACAAAACGGTATTTCCACTGATTGATGGTGACGGCAATGGATGTACTGTTACTGTAATGCCACTGCTCGCCTGACATCCGTTGACGTCTGTCACTGTTACCTGATAGGTCGTGGTTGTATTCGGATTAACTGTAATCCAATAGGTTGTTGCTCCAGTATTCCATATATACTGGCTTCCTCCTGACCCATAAAGCGTCGTGGTCTCTCCGTCACATATTTCATTATCACCTGTAATTGCAGCGACCGGCAAGTTATTTACTGTTACCGTTATGTCTTTAACCGCCTTACATCCATGCGTGTCTGTTACTGTTACACTATATGTTGTCGTGGTTTGCGGGCTTACTGTAATAGATGCTGTGTTTGCGCCATTGCTCCATTCGTATCCTGTTCCGCCGCTTGCTGTGAGCGTGGTACTGCCTCCAAAACACAATACATTCGTGCCTGTTATTAAAGGAACCGGCAACTCATACACTTCAATATCAATGTCATCAAATCCCTGGCAACCATTACAGTCAGTTACAGTAATACTATATGTAGTACTGGTTAAAGGATCCACGTCAATTGAAGAAGTTGTGGTACCTGTTGACCATAAATACGTTACATTATTTTCGAATAAAGAAGCCGGGCATTCTCCTCCAAAAATTCTGATATCATCCAGTTCCCAGCCTGCAGTTCCACCTCTTTCAATTATACAATAACCATATAATTCAAAAGTAAAGGTTGCTTCGCTGTCCACTCTAAAATCAGGGTGACTGGAAAAATCAAACGTTTCAACATTCCAGTTTCTTTCGGTTTCCAGTCCATTTTCGGAGTACACTAACAAACCATTCTTATATACCCTTATCAGGTACTTTTGATTGTAGTTATTTATTCCTGTTGCACCATTGGTGGTGGTCCAATTAAGCGGAGATTGTTCCCTAAACGATAGTTTTGTAATTCTGCCTATATCTTTTGGATTTATAGTCACATCAAACCTAAATGCATTTATCGGATTAAACTGATTGGGGTCGCATCCATTCATCACTCCAAAACACATTCCAACACCCCCTGTGCCATCCGGTGTACAGGAATGATCACCTTGTTGCCTGTTAATATGGGAACCTGATATCAATGTTAATCCTCCGTCAGAAATATTTGTGGGGATAAATTCACTATAATTCAATTGATTTGAAAGGCCATCAGCATTACATTGATCCAACGTCCATTGTAACATTAATTGGTCCACACAATCCTCATCACAAAATGTAGAGCCCGGCACCGTAGCAGATAATGTCGTCCCGGTTCCTTTACAAAACGCCGTATCCCCAGAAATGGACACCGTCGGTTTATCATGTACAACTACGGCATGTGAAGCCATGCCGGTACATCCATTGGAATCCGTCGCAGTGACCCTGTAAATTGTTGTTACAGCCGGACTTACCTGCAAAACTGAAGATGTAGAACCATTATTCCACAGGTATAAAACACCGCCTGATGCTGTTAAAGTTGCTACATTGCCCTGACATATTTTGTTATCACCAACAATTGTGACCTCCGGCAAATTCATTACATCAGCCATTCTTCCGGCCGTATCTTTACATCCGTTGATGTCAGTAATTGTCACGATATATTCTGTAGAAATGCCCGGATTTATCATTATAGAAGCAGATGTCGACCCGGTATTCCATAAGTAATAGATGCCACCAGAAGCCGTTAAAACAGAAGAAGTACCCGTGCAGAAATTACTGTTTCCACTAATAATGGCTATAGGTAAGGGATGAACTACGACATCAACAAAAGTTATAGCAGAACATGCATTTTCATTTGTCACAGTTACGGCATACCTTTCAGAAACCGCAGGTGTTATTGGATTATTTGCCGTGGTAACACCATTGCTCCACAAATAGGATGAGCCCCCTGAGGCAATTAAATCAGTACTTTCTCCTGCACATAAATCAATATCTCCGGCTATTGCGGGTTGAGGCAATGCATGGACTATTACCAAAACCGAGGTGTACTCCATACATCCATTTTCATCCATAGCCATGACCTGATATGTCGAATTTTGTACCGGACTCACAGTAATAGAAGCAACATCTTCACCAGTACTCCATTCATAAAGTAAGCCACCTCTGGCAGTCAGTGTCGTAGATTCGCCTAAACAAATTTCCAAGTCACCTTCAATTATGGGAGAAGGCAACGAATTCACTATAACTTCTGCCTCTGCTGATGAAGTACAGCCGTTTGAAGAAGTAACAGTTACAGTATAATTACCGGAGGTTGCTGGAGTCAGACTAATTGAAGCAGAAGTAGAACCTGTGGACCAAAGATATGAAGCCCCTCCTGATGCAGTTAAAATCGTTGTCCCTCCAATACAGATTTTTCTATTTCCGGAAATAACCGGAACCGGTAAAGGGTAAACTGTAACGCCTACTGCATCCGTAAATTTGCATCCATTACAATCGGTTACTGTTACCAAATAGGTAGCTGTAGTATCCGGATTTACATCCAAAGAGGTTGTTGTTGCTCCAGTGGACCAAAGATAACTCATGTCATCATAACTTGTTAAGCCCGTACAACATCCACCGTAAATTCTTATATCATCCAATTCCCATCCAGACATATTCCCACCTGAATTTACCACACAATAACCCCTCAATTCAAATCTGAAAGTTGTTGCTTCTGAAATTGCAAACAAAGGGTTATCGCCAAAATTTATTTCCTCAAGATTCCAACTCCTTTCCGTTAAACGTTCATTTTCACTATATACCAAAATGTTATTTTTATACACCCTCAGCAAATATTTGGTATTAAAATTATTTGGGCCTGAGGAACCGTTTGTAGTTAACCAAACCAATGGAGACTGTTCTCTGAAGGTAAGTTTTGTAATTCTTCCAGCCTCCTCCGGACTGAGCGTAACTTCAAATTTAATGGCAAGATCGGGATTGTAAAATGCAGGATCACAGCTATCCATTGCCGGAATACAAACACCTACATCACCTGAATAGCTTCCCAAAACCGGTGTACAGGAATGTTCACCCTGATTCCGGTATATATTGGTTGCATTAATACCAGTGCAGTTACCTAAAGAGTGATATTCAGGAATAAATTCAGAATAATCATATTGATTGTTTTGATTTGAAGCATTACACTGGTCCAGTGTCCACCTCACCAATAAGGAATCCAGTGAAGCGGGGCAAGAATTCTGGCAAATGGCCTGACCTGAAACTACGGGTGTTAAGCTATGCGAAGTTCCAATGCAAGCTGCCTTATCAATACCTGCATTAACATTTAAAGTCCCTACCTCAACTTGTATTGTGGTATTTGAAATGCACCCAAAAGCATTGGTATATGTTATCGTGTAATTTCCAGCCTGACCCGGCTGCAGGTTGTTTAAATTCCAAAAAGAATTACCATCAGGTGTGGTGTCTGAAATACCATTTGGCCCTGTCAAAATCAAACCACTGACTCCAAGCGACTGAACTCCGATTTTAATACCTGCATTTCGGCAAACGTACACACGGTCAGCCGGATAGTAGCCAGAACCATTATCTGTATGAGGTATTAAAACGGTGGGTTTACCAGCAAATAATGTAACAATTTTAGTAGTCGGGACGCTACATCCGCAATTCCCATCTGCAACAACTTCGTATTCGCCTGCTTCCTGATTATCTACATTAATTGTTCCTGTTCCCTGGGCAATAACAACATTATTTTTGTATACCTTAACAATTCTGCCACAATTACCATTATAGCTATTAACTGTAAATTTCCCATCAGCCGCATAACAGGATGAGGGCTGTTCAAGGTTGATAATGTCTAAATTGCACTGTCCGGAAATTTCTGAAACCGGGATTCCGATTAATATAAAGAAAAAGAAAAATTGTAAATATCGTTTTTGAGTTGAGCTGAGCATTTGTAAAGAATTTTGTCAAAGATTTGAAAAAACAGATCGCCTGAACAGTTCATCCATTCAGTCATTTTTCTCTAATTATTCCTGCATTTAATTAGTAAAGATAGTGGCCGCTTCTAAATTCTCACTGCTTATAAATCTTCTTTTTCACATAATTTTTTGTATAAATTGTAATAGTTTATAACCTAACAGGCTTATACAAATTAAAATAATCAAATGTGTAACTCTTGTATTTTGAAATGCAATCAATTTTCTATCAAATCACTAAATATTTACACAATTATCAAATGTCGTTAAATTATAATACTTATCCATAAATTATTTGATAAATGACGCGTGTTTAAAAGTAAAAATATCAAATGTTATCCCATTAAAAATTGTTAAATAAATAAAACCTGTGCTTAAGATGGCATATGTAAAATTATGGCTATTGTGCCCTAATTTACAGTATTCCAAAATAGCACTAATATTTAATAAGGTTTGCCAAGTTCTTATAAAAATCTGCAGAAAAGTAAACCAGCAGAGGGACATTAAACATGTAGAAATTATAAGTCTGGAATAGTAAATACGTTACCCATTTAACTTTGGCTTTTTCTGTTGCTTACAGGAAAATAAAAGAGTTTAATAATGAACGGTACCGCTTAAAATTAAGTGAATATTGATGTTTAGAAATGGCGCAGATAGTACCTGGATTTGAAAAATTAAAATAATTCAATTAAATAAATTACATACCATTTCCGGAAGGCGTTTCGCCGTTTAATGCATCCATAGCCGGTTTAACAAATTATCCTATTTTAAAAAATAAACACAAAGCAAGCCTACTGCACATAAAGATTGTTTCTAAGCAGACTAAAAATGCATTAAATATATTACAATATTGGTTTGGATAATTTGTATAATATAGAAACGGTTTTGATTATTAATGAGGAATTATCCTGTATGATTAAAACTATATTAAAGTTATATTTCCATTAAAAAAAAGAATAATTCTAAAAATAGATTTGATTACTTCAACGGGACATCTATTTCTTTTCAATGGAAACCTTATCAAATAAAATAGCTTATTTATGAACCCAAAGTAACTTCTGTATTTCTTTCTGATTGATTCCGAAGGTACTTTAATTTTATTTTGTCACCGGCTTTCAGCTTTTCCAGAACCAGATAAAGGTCGTTATTGTCAGATACTTTTTTCCCATTCACTTCGGTAATAATATCGCCAAAAATAATATCGCCATTGCTGTTTTGCTCCAAAGCTTTTAATCCGGCTCTTTCAGCGCCACTTCCTGCTTCTATTCTGATGATCATAGCCCCCTCAATTCCCCAGTTTTGAGCATATTGGGGTGCGAGAAGTTCCACTCCAATTTTTGGTCTTTTTACTTCACCGAACTTAATTAAATCTGAAACCACCCAATTTACTTCATCCGAGGGAATTGAAAATCCGATTCCTGCAGAAGCACCGGAAGGACTGTATATCATTGTATTGACGCCTATTAATCTTCCTGAACTATCCAGTAATGGTCCACCTGAATTTCCAGGATTGATGGCTGCATCAGTTTGAATTACGTCCCTGATTGGTCTTCCTCCTATGGAGGTAATTTCCCTGCCTAATGCGCTGATTACTCCGGTAGTTAATGTTTGGTCGAGACCAAATGGATTGCCAATGGCATAAACAGTTTGCCCAACTTTCAAGGATGAAGACATCCCAACAGGAATGGGTCTAAGTTTTTCAGAAGGTGCTTTAATTCGGAGTACCGCCAAATCTTTGTTTGGCTCAATTCCAACAACTTCGGCATCCCAATTGGTCCTGTCAGATAAAGTCACTTTCAGTTTTTCACCGTTTTGAATAACATGAAAATTGGTAATAATATGGCCTTCTTTGTCCCAAATAAACCCTGAACCAGACCCCGAAGGAATTTCAGTAATATCTCTTGACCAAAAATCACGTTGCTGATTGAGCGTTGTAATATAGCAAACAGAAGGTGCCGATTTTTCGAATAAATCAATCGTTGCCTGTTCACTGTTTGTTAAATACGTTACGGAATCGATAGCCCTTCTATGCGTTTGGTTATTCCCGGAATCATTTACATCAATACTTGTTGCCGGGTTGCTGTTTTCAGAACTAAAAAAAGATGATTTTTGGAAATATCTTGATCCCAATAAATAGCCGATCCCTATTAAAATTAATCCTATGATAACTTTTCCTGCTTTCACTGTTTATTTTTTCCATATAAACAAAATTTACAGGTCAAAGTGTTCAAAATATTTCCTCTTGTCAGTCTAAATTTCTGAGATATAGACAAACCCTGTATCTTTCTTCTTTGTATCGAGCAAATAAATCGTCCAAATGATCCACGATAAGTTTAAAGCCGATCTGATTTCCCCACTCCATGAGTCCCATCGGGTAATTTAATCCAAATTTTACAGCTATTTCTGCATCTTCCAGTGAACACATTTTTTTCCAAATTGTATCGGCAGCTTCATTCACCAGCATGGATTGTATTCTCATAAAAATACTCTTTGACAGTGCTTCATTTATTGTCGCTGAAGGCATTGGACGCGAATAATCATAAAATCCTTTTCCTGTTTTTTTGCCCAGATAGCCCGCCTCAAGTAAACGAAGCTGTGTGAAAGATGGTCTGTATCTTGAATCATAAAAAAATGATTTCCACACAGACTCTGTCACACGATAATTGACATCGTGGCCAATAAAATCCATCAGCGCGAAAGGCCCCATTTTAAAATTATGCGATGTCATCGCAAAATCAATATCTTCCATATCAGCGATTCCTTCTTCCAAAATTCGAATGGCTTCGCTATAATAAGGCCTTGCAATCTTATTGACAATAAAACCCGGTGTATCTTTTGCTATTACCACGGTTTTACCCCAGGATTCAATCATATTTCTAACTTTAGATATGATGTATTCCTCTGTCTGCAATGCAGGTATAATTTCAACCAGCTTCATTAATACAGGAGGGTTAAAAAAGTGAACACCTATACATCTTCCCGGATTTTTTAATGCTGACGCAATGGCAGTGATTGAAAGTGAGGAAGTATTTGTAGCAAAAACGCAGTGTTCTCCCACAATTTTTTCCAATGAGGAAAATAATTCCATTTTGACAGCAATGTCTTCCACAACAGCTTCAATAATGATATCGCAATCATGCATTGAATTCCGTTCATTGCACAGGTAAATTCGGCCCATAGCCGACACGCCTTCCTGAGCGGACAAAACGTCCTTACTTACTAACTTATTTATACTTTCTTCTATTTTTTTAAATGCAAGCGTTTGAGCCAAACTATTATTGTCAAAAAGCCGCACTTCTTCACCTGCCATTACAGCGACCTGTGCTATACCTGCGCCCATGGCACCTGATCCTATTACTCCAATTTTCATATTCCTAAAATTATACGGTTATTATTGAAAGGCAAAATTAATTAAACCTGCTTTTTTAGTCTTTTTTGTATTCCAAAGATCAAGTTTTTGAAGTTGCATTGAAAAACTGATTCTGGAAAAAAAGGTTTTATGTTGTCCTTTATAAGCATTAGCCAAATCTGAGGAATACATGAGCGGCACATATAAAGTGAAAACATCCTTAAAACTAAGAGAAAATCCACCATTATATACCGTTTCAGCGTTAAATTTGGATTTTGCCCGGTCGAATATGCTATATGTCCCTGCATCAAAATACAATCGTACAGGAAACCTGGCCGAAATTTGAAAAGGTAAGTCAGCGGTAAAATTAAAAGATGCTGCAAAATGATTACTCATGCCATAAGCAGTTGCTGAACCCAATGGTGTTTTAAATCCACCGCCCTGGTCAATACTGACCTGATTATCATATAAACGGGTTTGATTCTGCCTGGAAAAAAAATATTCATCGTAGGAATAATCGTTAAATCCCTGATGAATCAACGCAATACTTCCTTTTGTAAAGATATTTTGAAAACTTAAAGATCTTCTATTTGTGTTTATGGGAAAACCGGAAGCAAAAAAGCGAAACCACATGTTTTTATTTGCTGCATACATATACCGCTGAATAAAAGATGTTGTCAGTTTAAGATAATTGTCTTTCTTATCTATCCTACCATATCGCTGGTATTCTGTGCCAATCCTAAATACATTGGAGCTTAATGCTCCATTTTTTGATATTTCATATTCCAGCTTAAATATTTCTGAGCGTTCTGTTTTCAGTTTCAAAAATTCATTTTCGGCAAACAAGGGGTATTCTTCAAATAAAAAATACGATTTTAAAGAGACAAACGACATCAGATTCGAACCAGTGGAGTGATTAAAAAAGAGTGTGACCGAAGGATCCAGCCTGATATACCGCTGACTATAATCCAAGGTCGCATTCGTATTCATATCGAATGATTTCAATCCTACACGGTATCTGACACTTTGAAAAAATGATGTACCTACATATTGGTCATAACTAGCCCAGGCTTGTCCCAATAACTTTTTATTTTTTAAAGAATAAACCGGTGTAATGGCAAATTTAAACTTTTTAATATCCCTCCAAATTGAATTCGTCAAAATCAAACCAAGCATAATGTGATCATTATCATTATATACAGCAACCGGGGCAATACGAAGTTCTTTTTTTCGCGAACTTCCTTTTTCCCACAGGGGCACAAATGCCAAGGGACCATGGTTAAAATACCTTCCAGGGAAATAGTGATTATTTTCCCTGTCTGTTTCCGGCAACAAACCCAGTTTATCTATTGAAATTAATTTGACGTGCTGATTTTCTTTTTTTACAAATGATAATTGTTTTAGTCCACAAAAGCCAGTTAATTTATATTCATCAATATTTTGATTTTTATACTCAAAAGTTAAAGTAAAAGGATATGCATATCCTTTTTTATTTTCAGCAATAACGGTAATACTATCCTGATTTTCCAATATATTTTTTATTTCATAATCGCATTTTTCATCTTTTATAAAGTAAGCATTATAGTCCGCCTTCATGTCTTTTCCCGATAATTTTACAATTGTATCCACCATTGATTCAGGATCCAACTTCGCATTTCCTTCTCTGAATGTAGACAGCATCTTTAAAAATACTTCTTTGCCTACCAAATTTTCAAGAAAGTGCATTGCTCTGGCCGATTTATAAAATCGATTTGTGATTTCCTGATTTGCATCCAGCAGATCCCTTTCGGTCATTAAAGAAACTGATTTGTGTTGTAGTATGCTTTGTTCAATATCCCGATAATATTCAAACTGAAAGTCAGATGGTGGTTTGTTATATACATTATCCCTATTCTCAAAATACAAATCTGTAAAATAAGCCGTCAGGCCGCCCCTTAGCCACGGATATTTCCAGACATCTATATTGTAATGTCCATCTACCCAGATATCAGAAATAACAAAGGGCAATCTGGAATTTAAGAAATCAATGTTATTTCTACCTTTTACCATTGCAAGCCCATCTGCTTTAAAAATAGAAGCACAATCTTCAGAAATAAAAACAGTTAAAGATGAATAGGGGTATGGGCCGGTGGTTTTGTTGTAAAATGTTACAATATTTTGAATTAAAGTATCTATAAGACCTGCGCCTATTCCCGGATCTTTTTTAAACACAATTTTATAGGGAATAACTTTATCTAATGATTCAAATTGTCCCGAATAAATTTTAACGTTGTTTTTATACAGGATGACCGACAGACTTTTTATACTATCTGCCTGAATATGAATTGCACCTTTGGTTGATTTAACTTCGCCGTTTGTACCTATTTCAAATCCATCCGGGACTTTAAGTTCAAGAGATATTGCTGAGGGATATCCGTAATCATCGGCAAATTGACGATAGGGTGACAGGCTCCATGTTTTGTCGAAAACGGCCAGTTTAGGATAAAAATTGTGGAGAAAATAATTATTGTCCCGAATACCAAGCCCGGCAAAAAAGGCTGGTAATTTTATTGAATAACTAAAAGTTACTTTTTTTTCTTCAGGAACAATGACTCCTATAAATTCCCGGTTGTCATTGCGAAAATAAAACGGCGAATCGGTGCCATTTACAAGTACTTTTAAATTTTCTATTTCTGCCAGTTCAGAAGGTTTCCGAAAATAGAGTTTGGTCTTATTATATTTTAATTGTTCTTCAACACATGCATTTTCAGTTTTGCTCCAGGCGTTAGCCCAAAAATGGAACCAGACAGTATCGCCCATCTCCCAGGCAGAAGGAATTATAATTTGCACATTGATTAACATCTTATTTTCAGCTGTGTCCAGTTTTGCTGAAATATTGTATGCTGGTTGCTGGGCATAACATTTTATCGAAAAAATAAATAAAAAGATGAAAAACCGTATTCGAAACAATATCATAACTATTTCATTTGGCTGTAAAAATAATTATTAATACGGAGTAACCACATTTTAGTTTACAAGGTCAGATGCTACAGGTAAATCCAGTTTCATCATACCTCATGCAGTATTGGGTGGTTATTAAAAATCCCGATTAAATATTTATATTTGCGCAATAAATACCAAAATTAAAGAATCGTTCCGGGTAGTAAATTATTGCTTTTATTTCTACTAAACAGATCTTTAAAGGTAGCTTAAATATTATTAAATATGGGCAGGCTGCCTATAAAATTAAGTTATATTCGATATATTTCTTTATAGAACTGTACAATTATGAAACCTTCAATACCAAAAGGAACCCGAGATTTTTTACCAAATCAGGTTTTAAAAAGGAAGTTTATTTTTAATATTATTGAATCTGTATTTAAAACATTTGGCTATCTTCCAATAGAAACTCCTGCGATGGAAAACCTGGCTACACTAACCGGTAAATATGGAGAAGAAGGAGACAGGTTATTATTTAAAATATTAAATAATGGCGATTTTCTTGCTAACGCAAACGAGGAAGCCTTGCAAAGTCATGATTCCAATAAGTTAATTTCAAGTATTTCAAAAAGAGGACTCAGATATGACTTAACTGTGCCATTTGCGAGATTTGTGGTCATGAACCAGAATGAAATCAGTCTGCCTTTTAAAAGATACCAGATACAACAGGTTTGGAGGGCAGACAGGCCACAAAGGGGACGATATCAGGAATTTTTTCAATGTGATGTAGATGTTGTCGGTTCCGACTCCCTGATGTATGAAGCTGAACTTGTCCAAATTTATGCCGAAGTATTCAGAAAGTTAAATTTGCGGGTTAAAATACTGATCAATAACAGAAAAGTACTTTTTGGGATGGCCGAAGTGGCAGGAATTGCCAGCCAATTTATAGAAATGACTATGGCTATTGACAAGCTGGACAAAATAGGAAAAGAAGGAGCACACCAGGATATGTTAAATCGGGGAATAACGTCTGAACAGGCAAACAAAGTGCTTAGCCTTCTTGAAATTAAAGATTTACAAACTTTAAAATCCGCCTTTAGTAACTCTACGGAAGGTCTCAGAGGAATTACTGAAATGGAGCAGGTTATGATGTACCTTGGGCATTCGATTCCTGAACTCATATTTGATATCAGCCTGGCCCGGGGGCTCAATTATTATACAGGATGTATTTTTGAAGTCAAAGCAGATACGGAAATATATTCAGGATTTAGTATGGGCAGCGTTGGAGGTGGGGGCAGGTACGATAATCTTACCGGCGTTTTCGGACTTGACGGTGTGTCAGGAGTAGGTGTTTCTTTCGGAGCAGAACGAATTTATGATGTAATGGAAGAATTAAATCTGTTTCCTGCCGATGTACAAAAGAGCATTGAAGTACTCTTTGTGGCCATGAATGAAGAAAGTCATCAGGTCGCGTTCAGAGAAGTATCTGGTTTAAGAAATTCAGGCATTGCCTGTGACTTGTACCCTGAACCCGCCAAAATGAAAAAACAAATGGCCTATGCAAACTCCATTAAGGTACCCTATGTTGCGATTATTGGGGATGCAGAGAGGGAGAAAAATATTGCCACCATTAAAAACATGCTGACAGGAGAACAAAACGAAATAAAGTGGGCCGATTTATTGACTTTTTTTAATTCGATTCATCCTGATATTGAGACCTGAATTAAAATTAATGCCAATTCATAAAAATCAACAGAATCATTTATTCAATAAAACGACTGGTCAGCAATACTACGGCTAAAAATTTTATTATCTCTTCTTACTTTTCATAAAATTATTACATTATAAATTGAGTTAGCTCATTAATAACAGTTGAAATGTTATATACTTCTTTAAAAAATATTCAAAAGGCACTTATTTCAGGAGAGCTGACAGTGATTGAACTGGTTTCGGATTACCTTAAACAAATAGAAAATGTAAAACATCTTAATGCCTATGTGGAGGTATATGAAGAAGAATCCAAAATAAAAGCTACCATACTGGATGAAAAAATAAAAAATAATCCCCAGTCTTTAGGTAAATTATTTGGATGTGTGCTTTCTATCAAAGATATGATTGTATATAAAGACCACCAGGTTAGTGCCGGCTCAAAAATTCTCGATGGTTTTGTAAGTCAGTTTAATGCAACAGCGGTCGATGCTGTATTGCAAGAAGATGCAATAATTATTGGCCGGACCAATTGTGACGAGTTTGGAATGGGTTCTGCCAACACAAACAGCTATTTCGGTCCGGTTAAAAATGGCGCAAATGAAACTAAAATTCCGGGTGGGTCCAGTGGTGGTGCGGCAGTATCAGTACAGACAAACACCTGCCTTGTCGCATTAGGTACAGATACCGGAGGTTCAGTACGGCAACCGGCTTCGATGTGCGGCGTCTATGGATTTAAACCATCCTATGGAATGGTTTCAAGATATGGATTAGTTGCATATGCCTCATCCTTTGACCAGATAGGTATACTGGCCAAAAACGTCGAAGATATTGATATTGTGATGCAGGTAATTTCTGTGAAGGATCAACATGATGCAACCATGTTTCAAGGTGGTTTATACGGGGAAAACACCTTTTATAACGATATTGATTTTGCAAAGCTCAAAATTGCCTTCATTCATGAAGCATTTGAGAGTAGTGCTCTGGACCCAATAATTAAAACTGCGGGATTAGATTTAATGCAAAAATTAAAACTTAAAGGAGCAAGTATTGAAGCCATTCCTTTTAATCTACTGGAGTATTTGGTACCCTGTTATTACATTCTTACAACGGCCGAAGCCTCTTCAAATCTGAGCAGATACGATGGAGTCAGATATGGATATCGTGCACCTGGTTCCAAATCGCTTGAAGACCTGTATGTCCATTCAAGAACTTCCGGCTTTGGAAAAGAAGTAAAAAAAAGGATATTACTTGGCTCGTTTGTATTAAGTGAAGCGTATTATGATGCCTATTTTACAAAGGCCCAACAAGTGCGAAGATTGATTAAAGACAGAATTAACGCTATTTTTGACGAATATGATTACATTATCCTTCCTTCTGCCCCTACCTCAGCCTGGGAAATAGATGTTAAACCACTTCATCCGCTGGAGGCATATATGGCCGATATATATACAGTTTTGGCAAATCTGACGGGTATTCCCGCAATTTCAATGCCCTTAGGCAATAATACGGATGAAATGCCGTTTGGAATACAGGTGTTATCCCGGATACAAACAGACGGGAAACTACTGAATTTTTGCAAAAAATTTACTTTGGCACAGTAGTTGACCTACAATGTATTACAGATAATAAATTGTTAACAAGTATATTATCTTGACAAGTCATACTTTTTGTGCTATCTTTGCGTCCCAAAAATTATTTACCTGATAATACAGTTAATATTGTATTAAAATCAGTTTTAAAATGATTTTTCCCAATAAAAAAACCTGATTAAATTTACCATGAACACATTTAGAATTATTACAAGAAAACTTGTGATGGTGTGTTTTTTGATTCTCATTTCACTTTTTTCAGCAAATTCCAAATCCCCATCTAACGCTGAAATCATTAAACGAATCGAAAATCTAAACACTGTCATTGACCTGAGGGTGACAGAGGATGTCACCAATCAGATCGCCATTTATGTTGAAAAAAGCAAAAGAGACAGCGAATTCATTTTAGGCAGAACATCTTTATATTTTCCTATGATTGAAAATGCGATCCGGGAGAAAAATCTTCCAGATGAATTAAAGTACATTGCGGTAATCGAGTCGGGCCTCCTGCCTAATGTATCTTCTCATCAAGGGGCTGCAGGTATCTGGCAATTTATGGAAGGTACCGCTGAATTGTTTGGATTAAAAATTAACAAACATATTGATGAAAGAAAAGATATCGTAAAAGCTACTGATAAAGCCCTGGATTACCTGAGTTTGCTTTATGAATTTTACGGTAACTGGACCCTTGCCCTGGCTGCATACAACTGTGGTACAGGCACGGTAAGTAAAGCAATAAAAAAAGCCAATGGCAGTACAAACTATTGGGTGATTCAAAAATATTTACCGAAAGAAACTCAAAAGTATATCCCAAGATTTATTGCTGCTTCATATTTGATGAATTATTATTATTTGCACGACCTTAAACCAGTTGAGCCTTCTGAAGAAATCAAATTCACATCAACCGTGCGTGTTTTTGAAAAAACAGATCTAAAAAAGATCAGTAAAGAATTTGAAATAGACCTGGAATTACTGAAATACCTTAATCCCATGTACAGAAAAGGATTAATTCCTGAATCGTCGGAAGGTAATTATTATCTAACCTTGCCTGATCAGAAAATGATCGCTTATATTGAAAAATATAATGCTGCAAATAATCTGGTATTTAATCCCATTTCAGGAAAAAGACCAGAAGCAGATGAACTCAACCTGGCTATAGACAACGGTCAGCGAGCCGCAATAGCCTATGTCGAAATACTTAGTTCGCGAAATGCAGCTATTCAGGACAATCTTAAGGATAGAAATGTCATAACTAACCTGGAAAAAAACCTTTACCCTGATATCAAGCCAACTAAAGTGTACCAGCTAAAGCGTAAGGAATCACTAAATGATGTAGCCACGGCAAATCAAATGCCTTTATCAGAACTGTTAGCCATCAATAATATAGATGAAATAACAGGGTTACCTCCGGGAAGTCTGATCAAAATCAGCAGATAAATAAAGTAATTTTGTTTTCAAAAAGGGATTTCAGTCTGCGCTGAAATCCCTTTTTTTGTAAATATCGCCTCAGTATCTTTGCGTTAAAATTTTAAAAATGGTTAAAAATATTTTGAATATTCTATGTCTTACTATTGTTCTTTATCAGATCAGTAGCGCCCAACCAAAAGAAAGTAGTAACATAGCTTACCACTTTCCAAAAGACTGGCTTGGCGCCTGGGAGGGTACTTTACAAATTTATAAAAATCAAAATATCGTACAATCAATACCGATTTCACTGGAACATTTTTTAATGGATTCCATTGGCAATTATTCCTGGTCGATACTTTACGGCAGTGGCAGCAATGTTGATAAAAGATCATATCTTTTAAAACCGGCAGATGTGCCTACAGGACACTTCATTATCGACGAACAAAATGGTATAAAATTAGACGGATACTTATTTGAAAATAAATATATCAGTAGTTTTGAAGTAATGGGAAATCAGCTCCTCACTATTTACGAGTTAATTGATGAAAAAATGATGCAATTTGAAGTTTTTGTCAACAAATCGCAAGCTGTCAACATTACAGGAGATTTGAAAACCGAAAATGCGGAAGAAGTCCCTCAGGTTAAATCTTTTCCTGTAATTGGATACCAAAAAGCTATATTGCATAAAAAAAGTTTATCTAAATAAAACCAGGTATACTTATAAATTGCGCATCCAAAGCAATGATTTTAAGAGGCAAATTACCCGGTTATTCCATAATATTAATTTCAAAAAATAGCCAACTGAATTTCATTTTTCATATTTAGTCAATTATGGGTATAATTTATATTCAATAAAACAATCATATGTATTTCCTTTTTTTTATTTATATTAGTGGAATAAATATAAATAAAGTAATTTTGCACCATGGCAAATTCCTCGTTTATAGGTTATAATATTGATATTGCAGCAACTTTATTAAAAAAAGGAGAAGCTGTTGCCATTCCAACAGAAACAGTATATGGTTTGGCTGCAAATGCACTTAACACCAATGCTGTAGCTAAAATTTTCCAAATAAAACAAAGGCCTACTTTTGATCCGTTAATTATTCATTTGCCCTCATTTGATAAAGTGTATGAATTTGTCGATCATGTTCCGGAAATATTTGAAAAACTGGCTTCCAAATTTATGCCGGGTCCGTTGACCATGTTGCTTAAAAAAAAGGATGTAATACCTGATATGGTAACATCCGGTTCACCTTTTGTTGCCGTACGGATTCCTTCACATCCTGTAACACTGGCATTACTTGAAAAAATAGATTTCCCGCTTGCAGCCCCAAGTGCCAATCCCTTTGGATATATCAGCCCAACAACTGCCCAGCACGTGGCAGATCAGCTGGGTAATAAAATATTTTATATTCTGGATGGCGGGAGTTGTGATGTCGGTCTGGAGAGTACCATTATAGGTATGAATCCTGAGGGACAAATTGAAGTATTGCGAAAAGGCGGGTTGCCTATAGATCTGATCCGTGCAGAGGTTGGAAATCTTATTGTCCGGGATATTTCAACATCAAATCCTGAAGCACCCGGCATGCTGTCTAGTCATTATGCTCCCAAGGTGCCTCTAATTGTCGGAGATATTAATCAACTTATTTTAAAATCAGATTTAAATCGAACCGGAGTCATCTCCTTTCGCAATTTTGTTCCTCAAATCCCTACTAAACATCAAATAGTACTGTCTCCTTCAGGCAATTTTATGGACGCTGCCAGAAATCTTTTTGCCGGAATGCGATATCTTGATAGTTGTGATCTTGATGTTATTTATGCTGAATTTGTTCCCGAATCAGACCTGGGCATAGCCATCAATGATCGATTGCGCAGAGCGTCTCAGCGATAATTCCTTTTTAATCCAAACCTTAACCCTGACATTTTCACCACCGCAGTACCCAGGTTTGATTTTCTGCAAATATTTATATATTCTGGAATAGTTCTAGTCCTATTCATTCAGATTAATATCATCTTTACTGTTGAAATCAATTCCACAATTCAAAAATTATTGTTTCGGGAATGGGATTGCATCGGATTTAAAATATCCTGGCTGAATCAATTCCATTAAAAAAAGATTAAAATTTAAAAACTCAAAATTTAGGACTTAATTTAAAGTACGCTTTACTAAATCAGGCTGTGATTACAGTATAAAACTAAATAAATAAATAATCACAATAAAACAAATCCTAGCCAAATGCATTAAATCCGGTTACATCCATTCCTGTAATCAGCAAATGAATATCATGGGTACCTTCATAGGTAACCACGGATTCCAGATTCATCATATGCCTCATTATTGGATATTCGCCTGTTATTCCCATACCACCGTGCATTTGTCTGGCTTCACGGGCAACTTCAAGCGCCATAGCCACATTGTTTCTTTTTGCCATTGAAATTTGCGCCGGTGTGGCTTTCCCTTGATTGGCCAACATGCCTAATCTCCAGCTCAGCAACTGTGCTTTAGTAATTTCAGTGATCATTTCTGCCAGTTTCTTTTGGGTAAGCTGAAATTGCCCCAGTTTTTTTCCAAATTGTTCTCTTTCTTTACTATATCTCAGCGCTGAGTCATAACAATCCAGTGCTGCTCCAACAGCTCCCCAGGCAATTCCATATCTGGCCTTGGACAAACAGCCGAGCGGTCCCTTCAAACCTGAAACATTAGGCAATAAATTTGATTTTGGCACCCTGACATCTTCAAAAACCAATTCACCTGTAACGGAGGCTCTTAATGACCATTTACCATGGATTTCCGGGGCAGAAAATCCTTTCATATCTTTTTCAACAATAAGTCCACGGATAATTCCATCTTCATCTTTTGCCCATACCACAGCGACATCAGCTACCGGTGAATTTGTGATCCACATTTTTGCTCCGTTCAGGATGTAGGCGTCACCATCATCTTTTATATTGGTGACCATACCTGCCGGGTTTGAACCGTGGTCTGGTTCGGTTAACCCAAAACAACCGATAAATTCCCCGCTTCCTAACTTTGGTAAATATTTTTTCCTTTGTTCTTCGCTTCCATATTTATAGATCGGATACATCACCAATGACCCCTGAACCGATGCCATTGATCGAATACCAGAATCCCCTCGTTCCAATTCCTGCATAATAATTCCATAAGCCATTTCATCCATTCCTCCACCCCCATATTCTACCGGTAAACTTGGACCAAAGGCCCCGATATCTGCTAATCCTTTAAAAAGGTGTGTAGGACATGCGGCTCTGTTGGCATAATCTTCAATAATCGGACTGACTTCGTGCTTTACCCATTCCCTTACGGCCTCTCTGGCAAGTAAATGGTCTTCATTTAATAATTCATCGATTCCATAGTAATCATGATACTCATACTGATCTGTCTTTGAAGATTTTTTACTGTCGTGGCTCATTTGATTATTGTATTTTAAAGTAGAATTGATTGGTTAATTGTAAAAACAAACACAAAGGTAAAGGTTGAAAATAAAATAAGAAGCAAAAGAAGGTATAAATAAATTTGGATTATCTTTGAAGGCCAAAAATACAAATATTGAAAACAAAAGTAGCCATCAATGGAGCGGAGTTTTATGCTTATCATGGATATTATGACGAAGAAAGAAAGTCCGGAAATACCTTCCTTATTGATGCAGAAGTAACACTTCAGTCCTATACAATATTGGAGAACGATATCCATGACACTGTTAACTATGAGCTTCTTTATACCATTTGTAAAGATGAAATGTCGAAAACACAAAGCTTATTGGAAACAGTTGTCTTTAATATTATCAGCCGATTTAAAAATGAGCTGCCTTTAATCATTGCGGCTACGGTGAAGATAGAAAAATTAGGCCCGCAATTAGGTGGAAAAGTAGCTAAATCCGTTGTTGAGATGGAATTTTAATGCATTAATCTGCACCTACAGGTGCCAATTGTACTTTTAATCCATCAATTTCTGCATTGATCTTGATCTGACACCCCAATCTCGAGTTTGATTTTACAAAAAAAGCCTGATCAAGCATGTTTTCTTCATCTTCGGACGGTTCAGAAAGGGTATGGTCACTTAAAACATACATATGACAGGATGCACACAGTGCCATTCCTCCGCAAATTCCCTCCACGGGCAGTCCAAAAGACTTACAAACCTCCATCATATTCATCGCCATGTCTGTCGGGGCATATAATTGATGTTCATTCCCTTCTCTATCTACTACAGTGACGTTTATCATATTATTTTCCATAATTCTATTAAGCCGGTTTCCTGTAAGTTCCGGACCACAAAAATAAAAATTGTTTTCACTTAAATATGTTACTTTGGTTACGCCGGACTCTTATTCAAATCCATTTACTCCGGCAACTGTAGTGTATTTGAAGGATAATTTCTGATCCGGATAAATATATTTAAATGCCGACTGAACCATTAATGTGCCTTCATGAAAACCACAGAGTATCAATTTTAATTTACCCGGGTAGGTATTAATATCTCCTATGGCATATATTCCCGGTATATTTGTACTATAATCAGTCGTATTCACTACAATAGCATTGTCGATTATTTCAAAGCCCCAATCACCTAATGGCCCTAATTTTGGTGCCAGTCCAAACAACGGAATAAAATAATCTGTTGCACAGACATAAGGTTCTTTACCCTCCTCCTCAATTATGATTTCCTTTAAAAAATCGCTGCCCTTCAGCCCAACAGCCTGTGCGTTCGTAATTAATCGTATTTTACCTGCTTTAGCCAGTTCCATTACTTTTTCGACTGAATCCAGCGCCCCCCTGAAGGAGGTTCTTCGATGCACCAATATTACTTCAGTGGCAATTTCCGCAAGGATAATACTCCAGTCGAGTGCTGAGTCCCCTCCACCAGCCAGTAAAACTCGTTTGCCTCTGTACTTTTCAGGGTCTTTAATGATATAATCCACACCATTGTCTTCAAACTGTTCAATATTACTAATCGGAGGTTTTCGGGGTTCGAAACATCCCAACCCGCCTGCTATGGCAACTACGGGAGCATATATAACAGTGCCTTTACTCGTTGTGAGCTTATATAAATTATCTTCAGTTTTCTCCAATTTTTCAGCACGCTCCCCTAATGTAAAACCAGGTTTAAACGGTGCAATTTGTTTTAAAAGATTGTCCACCAGTTCACTCGCCAGTACACTAGGATAGCCGGGTATATCGTATATTGGCTTTTTTGGATAAATTTCAGTCAGTTGACCGCCTGGTTGTCCAAGTGAGTCCACTAAATGGCATTTTAATTTAAGCAAACCCGCTTCAAAAACTGCAAACAAACCAACCGGACCTGCACCTATTATAAGTATATCTGTATGAATCATTTGAAATAATATCTGTTAAAAGCCCTTTTAATGCATTGAAAACCATATAAACATATGATTTATAAAGATAGTTGCAAATTTAAATATGGCAGGTAAATCGCTATATTTTATTTACACCTATTTAAAATGATATTAATCATCAGCAAATAAAAATATACAGATGACCTTTGTATTATAAAAATTTAAAATGATTACAAATATTCTGATTATTATAATTGTACTTCATTTATTGGCCGGGTTTGGGTTCATTCTTTTTCAGCTGAGTGGTCCTCCCACTGACTCAAAAGAACAAAAAGATTTTATTGAAGACGACAGTGATAATCCAATTGATGTCGAAAAACTATAAAAAAAGATTTCATCTATTAAAAACTAGTTTTACTTTAAAATTTTTCAAAAGCACTGAATTTTCACTTAATTTTGTTATTCAAAATATTACTTTTAAAAATTAATCCCTGGATATCAAATTTTAAAAAATTACTACCTTTAAGCTCGAAAAGAAAACAGAAAAATGCTCACAAAAACATATGCAAGTGCTGTGCACGGTGTAGAAGCACAAACTATAACAGTTGAAGTAAATGCAGGTGGCATCGTTGCTGCCGGAAAACAAGGATATTTTCTGGTTGGTTTACCTGATAATGCAGTAAAAGAAGGGTGGCAACGCATAGAAGCGGCCATTAAAAACATTGGGTTAAATGTACCCAGATTAAAACTTGTTGTAAATCTTGCGCCGGCAGATATACGAAAGGAAGGATCTTCTTATGACCTCCCCATTGCCATAGGTATTCTTGCCTCGACAGGCCAAATTAACACAGACCAGTTAGATAAAATAATATTTATGGGTGAGCTTTCTTTGGACGGAGAATTAAGGCCCATAAAAGGGGCACTTCCCATTGCCATTCAGGCGCGCAAAGAAGGATTTACTTCCATTATATTACCTAAGGCAAATGCCCGAGAAGCGGCAATTGTAAACGATATTAAAGTTTATGGAATAGAAAACTTAAAAGAAGCTATTGATTTTCTTAATGGAATAATTCAATTGATACCGTTAGAATACGATACCAGGGAAGTATTTTCGGATACTTCCAATCAGTACGCGATCAATTTTAGTGATGTTAAGGGTCAGACAAATATAAAGCGTGCACTGGAACTGGCAGCAGCAGGAGGCCACAATGTGATTTTAATTGGCCCACCCGGCGCTGGCAAAACGATGCTTGCCCGAAGATTGCCTACCATATTACCGCCTCTCAATTTATTTGAGGCATTGGAAACTACTAAAATACATTCCGTAGCGGGTATACTTGGACCAAATTCTGCTTTAGTTACAGAAAGACCTTTTCGGTCACCACACCATACCATAAGTGATGTAGCCCTGGTTGGGGGTGGCTCAAATCCTAACCCCGGAGAAATTTCTCTGGCACATAATGGGGTCCTTTTTCTGGATGAGCTGCCGGAATTTAAACGTCAGGTTCTGGAAGTCATGCGCCAACCTATGGAAGAAAGAAAAGTAACCATTTCCAGAGCAAAAGTATCCGTTGATTACCCTTCGAGCTTTATGCTTATTGCATCTATGAACCCATGTCCCTGTGGTTTCTATAATCATCCTGAAAAAGAATGTGTTTGTGGTCCGGGAGTGGTAAAAAAATACCTGACCAAAATTTCCGGCCCCTTACTTGACCGAATTGATCTTCATGTTGAAGTAACTCCAGTGTCATATGATGAGCTTTCGAACCACGAATTTGTGAGTGAAACAAGTGAACAAATTGTGGAGAGGGTAATTAAAGCCAGGAGTATTCAAAACGAACGTTTCAAAGGGCAGGCTGGAATTTTCTGCAATGCTCAAATGCCGGACAGAATGGTAAGAGATGTTTGCGCCCTGACGCCGGCAGGTGCCAATTTACTAAAAACCGCCATGACCCGGCTCCAGCTTTCTGCCCGTGCCTATGATAGAATCCTAAAAGTGGCCCGAACCGGAGCAGATCTGGCAGGAAGTGCTGACATTAAAATTGAACACCTTGCCGAAGCTATTCAGTACCGCAGTCTGGACAGAGAAGGCTGGTCAGGATAGTTGCTGTCATTTTTTTTCTTCCATCACCAGTTTGTCATAGAGCAATCTGGTCCATGGACCTATCTGATATTGAATATCATCTATCTTTGTTACGGGAGAAATTCTTTTTGTACTTGCAGACAGAAATACTTCATCTGCTTCTCTGACTTCATCCAGAGATACATGCCTGACTTCTACCGGCAATATATCTCCCGCAAAACTCAAAATTCGTTTTCTGGTTATGCCAAGTAAAATTCCTTCACCAGGCGTTATCAATTTCCCATCCTTAATAATAAAAACATTTGATCTGGATGATTCAGTTACCCTGGAGTTAAAATGATATAATACATCATCTGCCCCTTTTTCTTTCATTTGTGGCAAGCAGGAAATAGGTACGAGATAATTTATACTTTTTATGACCGGTAATTCTCTTTGATAATGAACAGTCATCAATTTTAATCCCTGGTTAAAATCATGAAACTGAAATGGCCGTGCCAGCATAAAAATATTGCTTTTAAAAGGCGTATAGCCATCTCTGGAGTATCCCCCTGTGGAGACTATTTTAATACCTAAAAGGGAATGCGGATTCAGTCTGATCAGTTCAAAAATAGCTTCTCTCCATTGCGCTCTGGTAAATTCTGTTTTCAGATTTAATCCAGAAAGGGAATGTTCAAACCTATCAAGATAATCTTCCAAAAAAACAGGTTTTCCGTCTATGACTCTAAAAAAATCAAAAACTCCGTACCCTCTAAGCAAGCCCAGGTCGTTGATATTCAGATGAGCTTCATTTACAGGAAGTATAAGTCCATTTAGATAAGCGAATTCAGACAATTTGTTTATTTGTTTTAATAGTAATCAACTTATGGTTTATAAGATTAATCCGGAATATTATATTCTTTGATTTTTCTGTATAATGTCCGCTCGGAAATACCAAGTTCATCTGCGGCATCTTTTCGTCTGTTGTTGAATTTCTTCAACGCTTTTCGAATCATGCCTTTTTCCATTTCTTCGATGGAAAAAATCTCTTCCACATCTTCTGTTTCATGATATCCTGTCTGAGGTTTATTTTGAAGAATTATGGGCTTGGTGCTTTCATAATTGGCATAATCATCTGTTTGATGTTCCTGAGCCATTCTTTCATAAGATTTTTTGATTAATGCCTCAGCATTGATTCCAGACATTTTTTTAAGCGCAGCAATATCAGGAAGTGTCAGATCATTTGCCCGTACCAACTCGTAAATTAAGGATTTCAAATCACTGAGATCACTTTTCATTTCCAGTAAAAATTTAAACAGGATTTCACGTTCATGATAACTGTTTTCTGTTGAAGCGCCCTCAAATCCGGTACTTGGAAGTAACCTGCTTTTTACGTGCGGAGCTAAATCTACTAATTGCTCCACATTTATTTCTTTAACTTCCGACAGGACACTGAGTTGTTCTACCATATTTTTCAACTCGCGTATATTTCCCGGCCAGCGGTAGTTTTCCAGCATGGCTTTTGCGTCAGAAGTCAACGAAATGGAATCTGACCTGTATTTTTCGGCAAAGTCACCTGAAAACTTGCGAAAGAGCATATATATATCTTCCCGGCGTTCGTGTAAGGCAGGTACTCTGATCGGCACTGTATTCAGCCTGTAATATAAATCTTCCCGAAACTTACCGGCATGTATTTTCTCCTCCAGGTTTACATTTGTTGCTGCTATAACCCGGACATCTGTATTTAAAACTTTTGATGATCCTACACGTAAAAATTCACCGCTTTCTAATATTCGCAGCAAATAAGCCTGCGTATCCAGTGGCATTTCTCCTATTTCATCCAGAAAAATCGTTCCTCCGTTTACTGTTTCAAAATACCCCTTTCTTTCGGTCACCGCACCTGTAAATGACCCTTTTTCGTGGCCAAATAATTCTGAGTTGATCGTGCCCGCCGGGATTGCACCACAATTGATGGCTATAAAATTATTGTGTTTCCGAATACTTAATTCATGAATTATCCGACTGAAGATCTCTTTTCCAACACCACTTTCTCCCTGTATTAATACGGATAAATCTGTAGTTGCGACCCGAATAGCAGTATTTAAAGCTCTTTCTAACAAAGGAGATCTTCCAATTATACCAAATCTTTGTTTTACACCCTGAATATTCAAATTTTATCCGTGTTTAATTGATTTATAAATTTTCTATAATTTCCCCTTTCAAAGATCCACCAGTAGCGTGATTAATATGCACCATAACATAGTCACCGGGCTTCAACCCTGGTTTTTTTGGAAAATTAATCATTTTATTCTGGCTGTTCCGTCCTTTGAATTCTGCCTGAGATTTTTTTGAATCCCCTTCTATCAATACTTTAAATGTTTTATTGATATCACTTACATTATGTTCAAGCGATATTTCTCTTTGTTTATCCACAACCTCCTGCAACCGTCTCTTTTTTATTTCTTCAGGTACATTGTCTGTTAGTTTTTTTGCTGCCGGTGTTCCGGGTCTTTCTGAATAGTAAAACATGTATGACATACTATATCTGGCCCAGGAGATCATGCTGAGGGTATCCTGGTGCTCTTCTTCTGTTTCGGTACAAAATCCGGTAATGATGTCGGAAGAGATGGCACATTCAGGTATTATAGTATAGATTGATTTAACCCTTTCCATATACCATTCCCGGTCGTATGTACGATTCATTAATTCGAGTATCCTGCTATTTCCGGATTGAACCGGCAAGTGGATATACTTACAAATATTTTCATATTTTGCTATGGTGTGTAATACTTCATCTGTTATATCTTTTGGATGTGATGTTGAAAATCTTACCCTCAGATCCGGATGTATTAAAGCAACTTTTTCAAGCAATTGTGCAAAATTTACATGCTCCTGATTATCCGGACTGGACCATTTATACGAATCTACATTTTGTCCTAATAATGTCACTTCCCTAAACCCCCTGTTAAATAAATCACCGGCTTCAGCTAATATCGAATATACATCACGGCTTCTTTCACGACCCCGTGTAAACGGAACTACGCAAAATGAACACATATTATCGCATCCACGCATTATTGAAATATAGGCGATCACACCATTGTTATCCAATCGGAGCGGCGAAATGTCTGCATACGTCTCTTCTCTGGAAAGCAAAACATTAATTCCCTTTTCTCCGTCATCTGCCCTTGATATCAGGCCGGGAAGATCGCGATAGGCATCCGGTCCCACAACAATATCCACCAGTTTTTCCTGTTCCAGCAGTTTTGACTTTAATCTCTCGGCCATACATCCCAATACACCAATAATCAGATCAGGTTTTTTGCGCTTTAATTTATTAAAAATACTTAATCGCTGGCGCACATTTTCTTCCGCTTTTTCGCGAATGGAGCACGTATTGACCAAAATCAAATCGGCTGATTCCATTTCTCTGGTGGGGCCATAACCTTCTTCTGCCAATATTGAAGCTACAATTTCTGAATCACTGAAATTCATAGCGCAACCATAGGATTCTATGTAAAACAACCGGTTTACCGGGTTTAAAGGCTCATAATAGACAACCTCTCCTTGTTTTTCTAAGTTTATTTCCTTTTCTACCCCAAACAGGGATACTTTTTCGTCAAACATGCGGATAAAAATTTGGACTGCAAAAATACAACATTTTGTTTTCATGAGTGACAAAATGTCAGTATAAAATGATGGATTATAATTTCTTATACTAATAAAATCAACCTATTTTTAATTCAATCTATCTGTCAATCAACGTTGACATTATTATATTTAACGGTTAAAACCCGTGAAACCAAACTGCTTTTTTATCCTGATCATCTGATAATTCCATTCAGAATTTTATAACCTAATTGACATGCTTATTTGGTTTTTAAATGGTGGTCCATTAAATATTTTATACAATAACTATATCAGATAAAATTCGCGGAAGTTTTATTGGCTTAAAAACAGCTAAACCTTAATTGCCGTTCCGTTGTTAGGGCTTATTATTTTAATTGCTTAATTAAGCTGCTTTAACCTGTTTCTTTCATGTTTCTCTATCCAAAAGATATAAAAGATAAGCTCGAATTTTCCAAGCTCATCGATGCCATTAAAAAAGAATGTCTGTCCGATATGGCCAAAACATATTTTGACCACCTGGAAGTACTAACGGATTTAAAAAGAATTGAAATTCTGATCAATGAAACAGACGAATTTAAGAAAGCACTTGAACGGGGTGAACATCTGCCAATTTCGCATTTTGAATCCATAACTGATGATGTATATCTGGTAAGAAAAGAAGGTTATGTTCTTGAAATTGAAAGCATACGAAAAATATATCATATCGTCTCCATGGGGCACGAATTGATAAAATATTTTAGTGACCCCGAAAAGGCAAAATTTAATCCATTAATTCATACCCTCACCGAAAATATAATTATTGATAAATTACTTACCTCTGAAATCGACCGTGTCCTCGATGAAGAAGGGGAGGTCAGGCCAAATGCTTCGGAACAATTGCTTAAATTATCGAAGCAAATTAAGTCAAAAGAACGGGAGTTGGATAAGATCTTTAATGATGAATTAGAAGCCTATAAAAACAAAGGCTTTCTGGTTGATACATTAGAAAGTCTGAGAAATGGAAGAAGGGTACTCACCGTTGCAGTAGAACACAAAAGGAAAATACCGGGAATAATTCACGATGAATCGGCTACGGGTAAAACCGTTTATATCGAGCCTGACAGAGTTATTAGCTTGAATCATGAGATTTATAATCTTTATGCCGAAAGAAGACACGAAATATATAAAATACTCCGATCATTATGTGCTTTTATCCGACCCTATGCCGATGCTTTGATCGTAATACAGCACACGCTTGTTAAAATAGATACAATAAGAGCAAAAGCAGTTTTTGCGTACCGTATTCATGCTGTAAAACCATTATTCCATAACAAACCAGTTTTTGCTTTCAAAACTGCATTTAACCCTGTACTTATACTGAAAAACGAAGCATCCAGAGAACCGGTCATCCCTTTTGATCTTGAACTACATGCGAATAACAGAATTCTTGTACTTAGTGGTCCAAATGCCGGTGGAAAATCTGTAGCCTTAAAAACAGTTGGATTGATTCAGCTGATGTTTCAATCAGGTATATTGGTCCCGGCAGATGAAAACTCCCGCTTTGGTGTTTTTGAAAAAATATTGGTGGATATTGGGGATCAGCAATCATTGGAAGATGACTTGAGCACCTATTCATCCCACCTTCGCAACATGCGCGTCGCAACGGAAGAAGCAGATAAAAATTCATTGGTTTTGATTGATGAATTTGGATCCGGAACAGACCCTAAAATCGGGGGAGCCATTGCGGAGGCTATCCTCAATGAAATCAATCGTAAAAAGGTTTTTGCGGTCATTACTACCCATTATTCCAATCTGAAATTTTTTGCTTTTAAAGCGCACGGAATTGTCAATGGTTCTATGGAATTCGATAAATTACACCTGCTTCCAACTTTTCGAATGCATATTGGCAAACCGGGAAGTTCCTTTGCCTTTGAAATCGCTGAAAAAATTGGTCTTGACCCGAAGATTGTAAATTATGCACAACAAAAAACAGGTAAAAATGAGAAAGCCATTGATGAAATGCTTATCTCGTTGATGTCTGAAAAAAAAGAATATGAAGATAAACTGGCTTCACTTCTGGATAAACAGGACAGGCTGGACCGACTCATCCAGGGATACGAATTAATGAATGCTGATCTGGATATCAAACGTAAAAAAATAAAACTTCAGGCTAAAGAACAGGCGACAAGCTCATTGATGGACCAGAATAAGGAAATGCAAAAAATCTTAAAGGAAATTAAACATTCCAAAGATGAAGAAAAAGCGTTTCAAACCGCACTGGCATTGAAAAAAAAGCAGGAAGATGCCATAAAAGAACTGGAAACGCTTAAGATGGAAGTTTTTGCAAAGGAAATTAAGATTGGTGCGGAAAAACTGGAAGTAGGTTCCTTTGCACGCATGCGCAACGGAAGCAGTACGGGTGAAATTTTAACCATTGACAAAAATATGGCAGAAATTCAAATGGGTTTTATTAAGTTAAAAGTTCCCCTTATTGACCTTGTGGCTGTAAAGGAACCCATTGAAATTAAGAATAAAAAAAGTATCAATACCCATTTTTCCAACAATGAAAAATTGGATACACGAATAGATATCCGGGAATACACCAAAACTGATGCTTTGCAAATGTTACAAAATTTTTTGGATAAAGCCTTACTTAATAATGCCTATGAACTAAAAATTATTCATGGTGTAGGCACAGGCGTCATGAAAAATGAAGTAAAAAAAATGCTTAAACAATATAAAGATGTTAAGGAAATCTGGCATCCGGAGCCGGAGCAGGGAGGCGAAGGAGTTACACTGGTCAGACTTTAAATATAAAATGAAACAGCCTGACTGAATTTTAATATTGCAGGTACTTTAAACAGGTGGTGTAAAGCCAAATTCTGAAAACTAATTTTACAAATCGGCAATATATTTAATATCTTTGTTTCTTTTTTTCAGCATTTTATAATTATGTCCAAAACATCTAGTAAAGGTAGTTCATTTTTTAGCTCAAGATACTTCCGCCTTACATTATATACATTATTGGCTTCAGTAATTATGATTGTATTGTTATTTTTATACATATCAAAAGCATTGCTCCCGGATACTGAAGAACTTGAAAATCCAAATTATGAAATAGCATCCCAGTTCATTTCTTCTGACAATCAGGTTTTTGGGAAAATTTTTAAATATAACCGGGAATGGCTTAATTACAAAGATATTAACCCTAACCTGATCAATGCCCTCATTGCCACGGAAGATGAAAGGTTTTTTAGTCATAGCGGAATTGACGCACGAGGAACTGCAAGAGCTATTTTTTATCTGGGTAAAAAAGGTGGTGCAAGCACGCTGCCTCAACAGTTGGCGAAGTTGTTTTTCACACAAAGATCTCCATCCTTCATCAAACGGGTATGGCAAAAACTGAAGGAATGGGTTATTGCCATTGAATTTGAAAAAAGATATACAAAAGAAGAAATTCTGGCTATGTATCTCAATAAAAGTGATTTCCTGTATGATGCAGTTGGTATTGGGGCTGCATCAAAAACGTATTTTGGAAAAGACCAGAAAGAACTTTCCGTTGAAGAAGCTGCCGTGCTTATTGGTATGCTTAAAAACCCCAGATTATACAATCCCAAGATCAACCCTCAGAATTGTCATAACAGAAGATCCGTTGTGCTTAAACAAATGGTTAAAAATGATTTTCTGACAGACGAAGAATATCTGAACAAAAGAGTTAAACCCATCAACATTGATAATTTTAAACGTGAGGTGCATTATGATGGTATAGCACCATATTTTCGGTCCGAGCTGACTAAATATTTAAAGTCATACTAAATGAAGACGAATACCGTAAACCTGATGGCAGTAAATATAATCCGTATACCGATGGCTTAAAGGTGTATACAACAATTGACACCCGAATACAGAAATATGCGGAACAAGCGATGTATGAACACATGTCTCAATTACAGACCAAGTATTTTGAGCGCTGGAAAGGAAAAGATTTTATTACATACAAAGCGGATAGTGAAAAAATAGATGCCCGGAAAAAAATTCTTATCCAGATGATGAAAGATTCTGACAGATATAAACTTATCCGGACTAAATTCCTCACTCAGATATTCAGTGAGATCTCTTCCAATCTTGATGGGATAACTTTATCTGACACTGACATATTCAGGATGTATGAAGAAGAAAAAAACAAAGGCCACTTCAAAAAGTTATTAAAAAATAAGTCTGTCACCCAAGAAGAAATAGATAAATGTCTGGCAGTCATGACCAGTAACTACTGGAAAACGCTGAAAACGCAATGGAATAAAATGCAAAAAACCGTTAATACGTCTTTTAATACCAAAATTAAAATGCGTGTTTTTGCGTACAATGAGATCGGTGAAAAAGTAATTGAAATGACTCCAATGGATTCAATAAAGTATCACCTTCAACATATGCAAATCGGATCTGTTGCGGTTGACCCCAAAACCGGAAACATTTTAGCCTGGGTAGGGGGTATTGGTCACAAATACTTTCAATATGATCACGTAAATTCAAACAGGCAGGTAGGTTCAACCTTTAAACCTTTCATTTATTCCACGGCAATCATTGAAAATGCTATGTCGCCTTGTTATAAAGTCGAGGATGTAAAACAATGTATACAAGCCAATGACCCCAATTTTAACCTCTCTTCAACATGGTGTCCCGGAAATGCAGATAGCAAATTTACGGGTCAGTCCTATACCTTGAGGCAGGCACTTAAAGAATCAAAAAATTCAGTTTCCGTTTTTCTGATGAAAGAAATTGGAAATGTGCAGACTGTAAAAAATCTGGTTGGTAATCTTGGCATTGATAAAAAGAAGATACCCGATTATCCGTCCATATGTCTGGGAACTCCCGAACTTTCGGCTATGGATATGGCATGTGCCTATACAGCGTTTGCCAATGAAGGCGTGGTTACAAAACCCCAGTTTGTAACCAGAATCGAAGATAAAAATGGAAGAGTAATTTATTCAGCTGTTCCGGAACAAAAAAAAGCAATCAATCCGGCTTATAATTATGTTATTGTTGATATGCTGAAATATGTCGCCAGCGTAATCCAGGGCAAATTTAAAAGTGATGTGGCCGGTAAAACAGGCACTACCAATGATTATAAAGACGGCTGGTTTGTTGGATTTACGCCGGAAATTGTAATTTCAACATGGGTGGGGGGTGACCAGGAATTTATTCGTTTTAATACATTGGCAGATGGTCAGGGTTCAGTGATGGCCAGGCCTTTTTTTGAAAAATTACTTATGAAAATTGAGGCAGACAATCTGCTTGGCTTTGGCAAACATTCGGTTTTTATGAGGCCTGAAGAAGAAATTATTGAAATAGACTGTAGTAAATATGAAACCAGCCTTCCAGGAGAAGGCGAGGAAGATCCAAAAAAAACCTCTGATTTTGATGAAGATTTTTAAGCGCATTTTTTGTATAAAACGATGTATTTGACTCCTTATAAGAATATAGCTATTTTCGATATTGCCGGCAGCTTTAAAATATTGAAAAAATCTATTTAGCAGAACTTAAATGTCCAGTATTTATTTTGGAAATGAGGTCAGATTTGTTGGCTGTCTACCTACAATTTAATTTTGTCCCTTTTCTCTTAATCTTTCTTAAAAGAAGGTCACGTTATCAGTTTGCTTTTCATAAAAAAAAGTAAGTTTCAAAAATACAATTGCGAAGTGATGCAGCGGTATTTTGTTTTTCAGACAGTATTTAGCCTCCGGTGGCGTATTTCCATTTGGGGTCAGGTCCTTGCCAATATATGCTTTTACTTCCATTCACTACAACACAACCACGCTTTAACCATAACCCAACTTTATTTGTACTTCTCTCTGCACTACACCCTGCTTAATAGGGGGGTTACAGCGAAGATAATACGAAGATAATGCGAAATTGAACCGACAATAAAATAGACAAGAAGTATGTTTAACCCTGGTTTTGTCCGGCAATCCTATTCCTTTACGCTAAAATAAAAATGTATTTGGCACTTAAATGAATCATTTAATATATTAACGGAATAAATGATTCCTTTTAAATAATATTTTGGGTCCGGGCTTATTTCTAAAACTATTTTCAAAAGTTCTAAAGTCCATTTTAGAATAGTTACTTATTAACTTTAGATAATAAGTATTCAAAAAAGCTGTGCCGAGTTTAATCATTTAGTATTGATGCCATTTCACCTCAAACAAGAATTAAAAAAGACAGGCAGAATATTCCTCTACCCTAATTATACTGAAAGCATAATCATGCTAACATCAATAAGGAAGCCCTGAAAGCGTGTTTTTTTATGGTCCGGGACAGAACCCTGGAATCGTATATTTAAGTATTGCATGACAGCAAAAACACTTGTACATAAAATACTTTCAAAATCATTTTGGAAGTACGTTATTTAATAATGGTGAAGCTGCCTTTATAGTTCAGAATAACGCCATCTATATAGGTAAGCTGACATATCCAGGTGTATGCACCTGCCTGTAATTTGTCACTCTGAAAATCTCCTGCCCAATCTAATTCAGAAAGTCCTTTTTGAAGAGATTCAGATTTATAAATTAAATTACCCCAGCGGTCATAAATATTCAGATAATTAATTTCAGAAACATCTTTTCCGGCAAAATATCTGATTTTATCATTTTGATTATCTCCATTGGGCGTAAATACATTAGCTATTGTGAAGCTTCTGGGTTTATTAACTCGTACTCTCAAAACTGCATTTTCAGAGCAGCCATCAGCAGAAGTCACCGTAATCTTAAAATCAGTGTCAAATAGTGGCTTAGCCAAACTTATTAAACAATCCTTACATGACAATACATCGTTTGGTGTCCAGGAAATAAATTGTTCGGATAAATTGGACCATACCCGAAGTTCAATACTGTCACCTAAATCCACACTTAGTTCATCCTTATCTGCTAAAATATCTGGAATAGCAATAGGATTTAAAGCAGAAATACCCGTTGTGATACAGCCGTTCCTGTCCTGAATTTCAATGGAATAGGTTCCACTGCTTAATTGGTCAAATATGGGATTATCTTGTGCTTCCTGCTCATTAATTTTAAACATATAAGGACCTACTCCACCAAATGTTGCAGACAAGTCAATTAAACCGGTATTGTACCCTGTGCAATTCGGATGATTCAATTTTATTACAGCCTCCAATGGGTCCGGCTGAAGAATGGTAGTAACTATTTCCTTTACACATCCATTGCTATCCGTTACCCTTGAAGTATATTTCCCGGCAATTAAATCAGAAACTTCATCTGAAATAGAATTAAGACCATCGTGCGAAAAAGTATAAGGCCCATTTCCGCCTGAAGGAACCAATCTGAAATAACCATTATGATCACCATAGCACGAAATCTGATAAGAATTATATTCGGAAGCTTCTGAACTCACAGTCAGCAGGGCTGGTTGGGGGACAAAAGCCTGAAATACCGTGCTATTCCCGTAGCCGTCTTCAATTGTAAAAATATAGTTTCCTTCATCCAATCCACCAATATTCACAATCTTGCCCAGTCCGTCAATATTACCATTAAAAACAACCGATGCATTTTCAATTTTATATCCTTTATATGAAAATGGCGGGGATCCTGCCTCTATGGAAAACTGTATTGAACCATCATTCATGCCATTACATCGTACGGGTATAACTTCCGAAGATACGCCAATATTACAAATTATTAAGGAAAGGTCAATTTCAAGATATATATTACACCCTTCCTGATTACTTATAATAACATCATGTTTGCCCGCATTAAACAGTTGGCTGTTACCTATAAAAAGGGTGTCACCATCACATATATTAACTGAGGTATACGCCGTAATACGATCATCAACCAATAAATCAAATAAAACGATACTATCGCAACCATTAGCAGCCGGTAACCTGACTTCGTATATTCCGGTTTCGCAGTATTTATTTCCATAAAAAGTATAACATTCACCAAAACAAATTTGCCGGTTTTCTTTGCCGACAGGTACCGGCAATACTTCTATTGTTTTGCATGCAGGGGGTGCCTGATCACAAACATTGGATGCTTCCAGACAAATTTTATAGGTACCCGGTTTATCCAGAGAATGTTCCACCGATGAACCATTTTTCGTATAGGCACCATCAATGGTCCAGTTATAATAGGTTGCACCGGAAAGACCGGGTGTTTTCATTTCAAATAATTCATTTTGACAAACCTGATCCGGCACGATAATTTCAGCCGCCATATCCAAAGGAAGAACTTTTGTAGATCCACTTTTTACTTTAATGCTATAATTACATATGTCATTCCCGTTGCCATCCATGACGAAATAATAATACTGCCCTATGGTAAGTGGCACGGTGTTGATAAATGCTCTTATTTCGCCCTCACGGATATCCGTGTCGCATTCACTAACTTTTCTGAAAGTGCTGCAATCAAAACTTTCATATAAACCAACTTCCAAACCCTGCCCTGAATTACAATTGAAAACGGTGATTTCAATATTCAGGTCTGATGTGCCGGCAATAAATCCGATCCATTGCATATGGTGTACTGTAGTTGTGCAAAATCCCGGAGGGGCTTGTCCCTGAATGCTGCTGTTATTTCTGCCTGTAAATCCATCAATATCGCAAATAATACAAGCCTCAGCGCAAAAGGAGGTCATGGCAGGATTATTACCACAAATGGGAGGTTGTGCTTTTGCTCCCAAATTCATGACAACAATAAAAATTATCAGAAATTTAAAGTGCATTTCATGTTTAAGTTAATCAATTCAGATATAAAAGTAACTTAATTGATAAACATACTTACTTTTCTCCAGAAAATAAAAAAAGAGCAACTGTAAGCTGCTCTTTTTTGTCATGTCAAATCTAAAATGATACTTATGGAAATACACCCAAAGTTAAATAGTCATTCGCTACTTTGTTTAATGCCGTAATAAAAGCAGCATCTCTGAGATTATTTACTTTTTCATATCCGTTATACACTTCCATGATCTGATGGTAGGAACTGATCATTGTTTCCTCTAATCCCGAACGCACCAAATCAACCTCTTCTGCCCCTCTGGTAAGAAAATCCTTTTCCTTTTGGCCAATTGTTTTTCCGGTCAAACTTTCGACTGTACTAACAATATTCAGGTAAGTGTTGTGGTTAAATCTTTTATCCATCCTGCCAAATCGCATGTGTGACAAATTTTTAAGCCATTCAAAATATGAAACAGTTACACCGCCTGCATTAAGATACATGTCGGGTACTATAACTCCACCATTTTTAATAATAATATCTGCAGCTTCTGCTGTAATTGGCCCATTCGCTGCTTCCCCAATAACTTTTGCTTTTACCAGATGTGCATTTTCTTCTGTAATTACCGATTCGAGTGCTGCGGGAACAAGAATATCGCATTCAATACCAACCCAATCTCCTCTGTTTGGTAAAGTTACAGTGCCAGGCAGACCAATAATTGTACCATGCTCTTTACGATAATCAAGCGCTTCCTGCATATCAATACCCTTTTCACTATAAACGGTACCTTCAATTTCTGAAAGACCAATGATTTTTACATCTCCTTCATGCTGAGAAATCAAACCAGTGTAAGAACCTACATTACCCATTCCCTGGATAACCATTGTTTTGCCGGCCATTCCTTTGGATGCTCCTATCCGCTTGAGTAATTTTTCGTCGTTAAAAACTTCTCTTAATCCATAATATACCCCTCTTCCGGTCGCTTCTGTACGTCCGTTAATTCCGTTTTGTCTTACAGGTTTTCCGGTAACACAACCAGCTGAGTCAATTTCTCCGCCTTTAAAAGTCTGGTAAGTATCAAGAATCCATGCCATTTCACGTTCCCCTGTTCCATAATCAGGAGCAGGCACATCCAAACTTGGTCCAATAAAATTTTTACGGATTAACTCAACCGTGTATCTCCTCGTAATTCTTTCCAGTTCTTCTTCAGTGTAGGCTCTCGGGCTGATTTTTACACCTCCTTTTGCACCACCGAAAGGGACGTCAACAATGGCACATTTGTAGGTCATCAAGGCTGCAAGGGCCATGACCTCCTCCTGATCCACTAAATGACTAAACCTGATTCCTCCTTTAGTAGGGAGTCTGTGGTGCGAATGTTGTACCCTATATGCCTCAATTACCTGATAGGAATCCCCTATTTTAACAGGGAAGTTCATTTGGTAAATAGCATTACATACCTTAATTTGTTGCAACAAACCAGGATGAATGTTGGTGTGTGCAGCAGCTCTGTCAAAATTGAGCTGTACACTTTCGAAAAATTTTGCTTGTTTACTCATTTTTAATATGATTTTCTAATTTGGTTAGCTTATGATCTAATCGAAATAAAAACATAATTATTCCGATAAATATTACAACAATCACAGCTACAACGGAATATATTTTACCGGTACTTCTCAAAAAGTCAGAGGTATTCATTTGCGCCGTAGCCAAGTTTACTATTAACAACTGAATGAAAAATAACGTGGCAAATTTCTTCATTTTTATATGAAATTTCATTTAGTTTTATCTTTATTTTAAGAATTTAAAAATATTTTTTCTTTTATTCTTTCATACCGGATTAATAATACTGCCATCCAGTTGCCAAGCAATATTAAAGCAAGTACAGAAGGATAGAAAAAAAGTCGCAGCGTGTGATCCAGGTCTTCTCCTCCCAGTGCCGGGTTTCCACCATTGCCCGGATGCAAACTATCCGTTAACCGGGGGATAACAAAAACAAGTGGTATCAATGCGAGGAATGCAAAAATGCTGTAAGATGCAGACAGTTTTGCTCTTTTATCCTGGTCAGATGAAGCCCCCCTTAGTACCAGATAGGCTAAATATATCAGCAAAGCTACGGCTGTCATATTCAACTTGACATCAGTTGTCCAATATGTATTCCATGTAAACTTAGCCCAAATTGATCCGGTCACAAGACCAAAAACACCAAACATAATGGCAATTCGATTGTAAGCGGCCGACTGAATATCATGATCAAAATGTCCGGTCCGCAGATATTGAATGGCGTGATACAATCCAACAATTAATAAGACAAACATAGCAAACCATAAGGCAACGTGAAAAAACGTATTCCGAATCGTTTCATTCAAAATATTTCTATATGGAAATCGGAGGCCTTCCGGTTCATGTAAGTTTTTAATACCCATATTATTCCAGCCGGTGTCCACATTTTGAATGGAATCGCGTACTGTAATAAACAATGCGTTGGGATGAATAAAAGCGCCATCTATTTCATTATCAAAAACTACCGTTAACGGATTTACCTTTTCATTTGAAGGGAACAGGACAGGAATTTGAAAAACCAAATCAATATCATTTTCAGTAATGGGATGGATGTTTACAGCCTCAATTAAATGCATTGAGTCATATTTTAACCAGGCTCTGTTCTCACTGGCAGAACGAAAATGTGTATTGTATCCCGTCACATGTAAAACAACAGAATCTCCATTTCCTGCACTGCCGGGCATAGAATTTGAAACCCCTGGTCTAAGCGGAATAGTAAGCCCTCCAATTAATACATACAGAAAAATGGCCACTCCTGTAACTTTCCACCAAAATCCTTTTATATTCATTTTCACATTGAATAAACTTTAACCCTACAAGTTTGAATAATCAACAACTTCCATCAAATAAAACTCAGAATAAACTCTTTCAGACATTATTTCAAGGAAAACCTAAGACCTCCACAACGCCGGAAACAATAAAATCATGGCACCCAATAAAACACTATCCACACCAATTAACATCCAAACATCTTCGAATACGGCAGTATCTGCTAATAACCCAACACTTACTGCTGAAATTTTAAGAAGTAATAACATAATGGGGAGTACCAATGGTAAGGCCAATATGGACATTAAAGTAGAATTACTATTGTCTGATGCCGATATTACCGAAACAAAAGTAAACACAATGGAAATTCCAAAAATTCCAAAACCTGAACCTGTCAGAAACAAATCTAAATTTTTAACAGGAAATCCTGTAAACACTCCCATACATAAAAGTATGATAATAAAAAGAATACATAAAAAAATATAATTGTAAATTAATTTGGCAATGATCAGGTCTATTGGGTCAAATAAGGTAAAATAATAAAGATAGGTCTCTTTTTTTTCCTGAAGAAAACTTTTTACAACGGCGTTTAGTCCGGCAAATAACAAGATGATCCAGATTAAAATAGTCCATTCTCTTTGATTTATGGTATTAAAAAATTTATATACCATAAAAACTACAGTTGCTGCAAAAAGAAAGATACCCCCCAACGCAAATTTTTGCCTAAATTCAATAGACCATTCTTTGATGAAAATATCTTTAATTTTGATAATATTCATGACTCCATATTCAGGTCAAAGGTACTGATATTTTATGGTAGTGGTAAAATATTGATGAGAAGATTTTCAGAATATAACACTTTAGACCGACACGATTCAATACTCAAAAGAGCTGTAAGATACTTAAAAAATATGTTGTTGTTTTTTATTGCAAGTCAAAGATGAAAAACATAAAAGTGGTTATTTGAATTAGTTTGTAGCCTTAAGTATTAAACTTTCGTATTTCAAACCGGTATAAATATAGATTGCCATAAATTATGTCAACTGGTTTAAGTGTATACCAATTCTGCAACGGCCTATTCGCTATCAGAGCGGTTAAAAATAACAGAAAAAAAGAATTGAATACTGAAATTATATTTTTAATCCGGCTGCTAAAAATGCGCCTCGATTAAAGATATATTACCTCAAATCGAATCACGTTTTGTTATCCGTATAAATCATATACATAAAGCTTAAAAATGCGTTATATTTGAGTAAATTTTAAACCGACTTTTATGTGTATAAAAAACTTGACTTTAATCATGTCTGCATTTATGATTTTATTCATTTCATGCAAATCAAAAAAAGAAAACTCGGAACTGCTGGACGTATTAAAAGATCAGTCTTTACTGGATGAATATTTTATGGCCGCCACCGTTGGGGTTATTTCTTCTTCAGATCAGCTTAAGTTCGTCCTAAAAGAGCCCTTAAGGGAAAATGTGGCAGAAGAAGTATTACAAAATGTAATCAAATTAGTACCGGAAACACCTGGAAAAGTTGAACTTTCCAACAATACAATAATCACATTTACCCCAACTGAACCTTTATTATCAAATCAAACTTACACAGTCAAACTCAATTTACCCCTTCTTGATAACAAGTTATTTGATAAAAATATAGAATATCAGATCAAAACCCTGGAACAGGATATGTCTGCAACACGGGAAGGAATTATTATAAATGACGATGCTTCTTTATCGGTAATGGTTGGTGTTTTAACAGCCGATAAAGTGATTGCTGATCATTTAAAATCCTGTTTTATTTCAGATGCTAATTCGGTTGAAGTTACAGAGCGCAGTTCTAATGATTATGAATTGGAATTCAGATATACAGATGGCCTTCAAAAAAAGTCCGATATAACATTTTCAGGAAAAAATATCGGATGCAGTGCAGAAGGCTCAATAGCCTTGTTTGATTATAACCCTAATGAATTTGAAGTAATTTACACCCATCATCAGGTAGCTAATAAAGAATTTAATATTTATTTTTCTCAGCGTCTGAACCAACAAATGGATCTTTCGGGCTTACTAAAAGTTCAAAATGAGAATGCTTCTTATACAATTAAAAATAATGTACTTACGATATTCCTGGCAGAAATCAGAAATGAAAATACAGTAAAAATCAGTTTAGATAAAAATATTCGCTCGGACGCAGGTAAAACACTATTGTCCGCATTTACATTTGATATCAATGTGCAAACCGATCATCCTGACGCTCAATTTGTAAGTGATGGAAACTATTTTCCTTCAGAGGGTGATTTTAAGATTCCGATTAAAACCCGCGCTTTAAATTCATTGCGCATTGTTGTCATTGAAATAAAACAGGAAAATGTCATGCACTATCTTGCCTGGCAATCCATAACCTATGCCGATTATTACAATTTACGTATGTATGGCAAACCTGTTTATGACCAGGTAGTTCCACTTCCACAGGGACTAATTGACAATGAAGGCTGGTCTGTGCATGGTATAGATCTATCAGAAAAAATTCAAAAAAATCCAGGAAGCATTTATCATATCAGTATGGAATTTTCACCCGATAATACCATTCTTGGTTGTAAAAAAGATCTTAAAAAATACAAACTAAATTCAAAAATACCAAATAATGACTTTTTTACTGTGAGGGATAATTACTACAATGACTATTACACGTATTATGAAGATTATAATTGGGAAGAAAATAATAATCCGTGTAAATTAGCATATTACGTAAACAAACAACCTGTACACAAATTGTTTATATGTTCCGATTATTCTGTAATTGCCAAAAAAGCCGGAAAAAGCTATTACATAGCTTTAAACAAACTCATGGACCTCAGCAAGGTTTCTGATGCCACAGTCACATTATATAATCTGCAGGCTGAAAAAATGGCAACTATGCGCACTTCAGGTGATGGTTTTGCCACATTTAATAATATTATTGACGATGCTGTGGTGTTAAAAGTAGAAAAAGGAAAAGCAATCACCTATCTATCACTTGACCCAAATCAAAGTAATTCAATTACCGATTTTGACATTTCCGGAGAACGTTCAGAAACGGAAACTGAATTTTTTGTTTATACAGAAAGAGATGTTTGGCGGCCCGGAGATAGTATATTAGTGCATCTCATGGTCAATAAATCAACTTCAGATTTACCGAAAGGAGTTCCAGTTGTTGTTACCTTTTATAATGTGGACAATATGGTTATCGATGAGCAAATCCAGCAAATTGATCTTGAAAATAAGCAAATTTATAGTTTTAATTTTTCTACTTCAACATTAGCTAAAACGGGCAATTACAGGTGTATGTTTCAAATTGGTCCAAAATCAATCAGAAAAAATATCAAGATTGAAACAATAAAGCCAAATACAACTGAGGTGGTTTATTCCATTGACAATATGTCTGATAACACAATATACAGTGCTTTCATATCCGGCTCTTTGCAAGCCAAATATCTCACCGGATTTGAATTGGCAAATTCGAAAATTAAAGCAAGTGCTACAGGCAGGAAAATATTAAATCCATTTCCTGAATATAGTAATTACTTTTTTGATGTATATGATCACCCGGTTGCTGATAATAACTTTGAGGTTTTTGATTTGACTACTAATGAAAAAGGATTTGCAAAGTTTAAAGGGATTCAGGAACTGACATATTTTAATAGTCCCATAAATGTTTCCATTGAGACTGAAACTAATTTGCCCGGAGGCGGAATTAATAAAGAAGGAAAATCTGTTATAGTTTCTCCTTTTGAATCCTACCTTGGTGCTTTGCGGAAAGAAGGTACAGGTTGGAGCGGAAACCACACATTTAATGAAAATATTGAAGTTTCTGTAGTCAATATTACCAATAAAGGTAAAATCAATGGGAAAAGTACGAATGTTTCTTACTCGGTGCGACAAAATATTGAATCGTGGTGGGTTGATAAATACAGATTAAGGTCATCTGGAAATTTTGTAAATGATGAATACTGGAAAGATGTAGACTTTGGTAATATAAAAATTACCGGTAAAGGAAAAATAACTTTTCCAAAAGGTAAATTTGGGAAAGGGGCCTATAAACTTACAATGACAGATGAATCCTCGGGACATTCAACCCAGGTTTATTTTACGGTATATGACGGTGTTGAAAGCATACCGGGATCGCAACCCTATATTGTGGAATTAAAAACAGATAAAGACTTATATAAAACCGGAGAGACGATAAAACTAATGCTTCCGGATATAGAGGGTGCCACTGCGCTCATAAGCATTGAGCGAGGAAATCAAGTCATAGAGCAAAAATGGTACAATGTACTCTCCGGCAACAATGTAGTGCCATTAATCAGTAACGAAAAATGGTCGCCCAACATATATATTCATGTTACCATTATGCAAAAGTACAGGCAAACGAACAATGACCTGCCACTGCGCATGTATGGTATAAAACATATAAAAATAGATGGATCAGCTCATCAGTTAAAACCAGTTGCTAATATTTCAGATAAGCTGGAATCCAACAAAACATATACATTTTCTATATCCGAAAGTGAAGGAAGGGCCATGGAATATACCCTGGCCGTAGTGGATGAAGGTTTATTGAACCTCACCGGTTTTAATACTCCGGACCCGTCAAAACACTTTAATGGGAAATTCCCTTTGTTGGTAAAGACCTGGGATATATACCAGTATCTGATCCAATTTTTTAAAGGTAAATTTGCAGGAATTATATCTATTGGCGGTGATGACGCATACAATCCGGATGCTATAGCAGAAATAAACCGTTATAAGCCGGTAACAATACATCAGGGACCGTTTAAGCTTGCAAAAGGCGGCAAAAAGACGCATACCATTGCCATTCCAAATTATATAGGCAAAGTGAGGATGATGATTGTGGCCTGCAATTCCAATAATTTTGGGAAATTTGAAAAATTCATCCCTGTAAAAAATCCATTAATGGTACAAACCCAGTTTCCTCGTGCACTGAATGTTACAGATAAGCTACAATTACCCGTTACCATTTTACGCGATGACAATACCATTCAATCCGCAACGCTTACAACTAAATCAGATGCCGGGTTTTTAAAGGGCTTAACGCCTTCCACAACTTTAAATTTTAACGGTAAAAATCAATTGTCCCACATTTATGACATTGAGGTATTAAATAAAACGGGTAAGTTGGGGGTAGAAATGAGCGTCAAGAGTGGATCAAAAGAAATGAAAGAAGTTACAGCGCTGATGGTTAACTATCCAAATGCATACGAATCATCTATCAGTAAAAATATTGTTGAGCCAGGAGCGAAAATCAATTACACCATAAAACCGAAAGGATACAGAGAGGTCTTTACTTCAAAAATTATGGTTAGCGGGCTTAAAGTACCCAACTTTACCCAATATGCTGAAGAGCTTATTGAATTTCCTTATGGTTGTCTTGAACAAACAACTTCTGCTGGTTTCAGTCAGTTATATTTAGATAAAATAATAGCACTGGACCCAAATGAAAATAAAACGAGAATGGAAAATTTGCAGGCATGTATTAATAAAATATCGCGCTTTCAACAACCTTCCGGTAAATTTAACTATTGGGATGGGGACTACTACCACGCCTGGTCAGACATATATGCCGGCAATTTTATGGTGGAAATGAAACGGCTCAACTACCTTCCAAACAAATCCGAGATGCTGGAACGCTGGATAAATACTCATTTTAATATTGCAAATAACTGGTCACTTTCAGAAGTAAGTAATGAATATATATATGAAAGTGAGTCGTTGGCACAAGCTTTCAGGCTTTTTGTACTGGCCAAAGGGGGTAAGCCTGCCAAATCAGCAATGAACAGATTTGTAAATTCCTGTAAATCAACTTACCCAATGACATGGTGGTTTGTTGCCGCAAGTTTTCAACTCAGTGGATATGATTCTAAGGCTAAAGAATTTGTTGGCAAAGCAGAAGGTTTGCAAAAAAATAATAACGGAAACAAGAGTTACGAAAGTTTTGGAGATCGTGGAAGGGATTTGAGTGCTATTGTAGAAATCCTGAGTTATATTGAAGTAGACAAAAACAAATTAGAAAGTTATTATGACCAAATGGTAGAAACATTAAATAATAATTCGTGGACAAGCACGCAAACCAAAGGTTTTGCTTTTATTGCTGCCTATAAATATTTTGGTAAATCTCTCCAAATAACCGGAAAAGTAAATTATTCTATATCCGGATTGCCAGGAGGTGTCAAAAATTATCAGCATTCGGCATATGAGCCCCGACTAATACGTATTGACAAATCATCATTTGATAAGTTACTTACCATTCAAAATAATGGGAAAAGCAAATTATACATTTATCAGACAGATCGGTTTATTGATACCAATTTAGATAAAGCTGGTTCATCTTCAAATCTAGGCATCTCAGTTGAATATTTTAATGCTACCCGGAATCAACCTGGTGTATCAGGTATAAGTCTTGGAGATGATATGCTAATTAATATTAAGGTAAGTAATCCTTCGGCCCTGGATGTAAGTGACCTTGCATTAAATCTGAAAATGCCCGCCGGGATGGAATTGCTCAACCCAAGACTGTATGAGACAACTTCAGATAAAAAAGCCGGTAACTTTATATATCAGGATTTTAGAGATGACAGGGTGTACACTTTTTTAAGTTTAAAAGCAGGTAGTTCAGAAAACTATGTATTTCGTGCCAAAGCCGCCTTCACAGGTGACTTTTATATGCCTGCCGTGGGTTGTGAACACATGTATAAGGGTACGATTTACGCAAAAACAAAAACACAAAGGATAATTGTTGGGAAGTAATAGATTCTATTCCCTATTAAAAGACTCAAAACCAGGTATTTTAAAATTAATAAAATACCTGATTTTGAGTTCTTTAATAATTCTTCTATTTATCCCTTTGCCTGATCATAAACCAACATATAGCAAGGTACTGTATTCAAAAGAAGGGGTATTGTTATCTGCCACTATTTCAAGCGAACAGCAGTGGTGTTTTCCCTTAGATGAAGACATTCCAGAAAAGCTTTCCAAATGCATTATCGCATATGAAGATGAATATTTTGCCTATCATCCGGGATTAAACCCGGTTTCTATTGTTAAAGCCGCAATAATTAACTTTAAGTCCGGGAAAATTATTCGTGGGGCCAGTACTATACCTATGCAGGTAATGCGAATGAAAAATAAAAATGTCAGACGAAATTGGTATAACAAGTTAAAAGAAACAGTAGGCGCTGTTAAATACAGTTTACTAAATAGTGACCAATTTATATTGAGAGAATGGTGTGAAATAGCGCCATTTGGCGGTAATACTATAGGGATTAAAGCAGCGTCTTTACGCTATTTTGGTCGCCCTATTGAAAAACTTTCCTGGGCTGAATATGCATTACTTGCAGTGATGCCCAATGGACCAACTTCAGCAAATCTGACAAATAATCGAGATATACTAAAGCGAAAAAGGGATTTTTTATTAAGAAAGCTTCAAAAATCTGGTCATTTTGAACCTTCAGATTTAGATTTATTTCTGGATGAAGAACTACCAGTAGAAATAAAATCAATTCCACAAAATGCATATCATGCGCTTTTATTCATGGCAAGCCAAAATCCGGAGAAAAATATATTTAAGTCAACCATAACATTTGAACAACAAACAAATGTTCAGGATCTTCTTGAAAGAGAATCTTCCTTTTTGAAAATGGATGATATCAGAAACCTTGCCGCTGTAGTGATTGATGTAAAAAACAACCAACTTTTAGCATATTTAGGTAATGTGCCCGGTGAGGGGGGCCAATTTTCTTATGTGGATATTGCACAGGCACCAAGAAGCTATGGCAGTTTACTTAAGCCCTTATTATATGCGTATGCAATTGAAACCGCACATAAATTGCCAAACGAAATGGTAGCAGATATTCCAACTGCAATAGGAGATTTTCAACCGGAAAATTTTGATAAAAAATACAGGGGAGCGGTTCCCTTTGAAGAAATGCTGATCCAGTCTCTCAATGTTCCAGCAGTAAGGGTATTGAATGAAATTGGACTACAAAATTTTTATAGTTTGATCAGAAATCTAAATATTGCCTATTTAAATAAGGGTGAAGATCATTATGGTCTGAGTATAATATTAGGGGGTGGCGAATCATCTCTGTGGGACATGTCAAGAATATATAAAGGATTTGCCCAAAATCAAATGGGTTTCAAAGATCCATTCCAACCGGTTCAATATTTGACAGAACAAATTCCCGTGTCCGGGAAAAATGCAATTGCTTTTTCAGGCAGTACTATGGATTATCTGAGTGAAGCTTTGTCAGATCTTACCCGACCCAGAGAAGAAAAATCATGGTCAATGTATACGACTGACTATAAAATAGCCTGGAAAACAGGTACAAGTTATGGACACCGGGATGCCTGGGCGCTTGGATATAATGGAAAATATATGGTTGGCATCTGGATAGGAAATGAAGATGGAGAGGGCAGATTTGATCTGACAGGTATCTCGAAAGCGGCACCAGTGATGTTTAAGGTATTCAATATTTTACCCGAAAATCAATGGTTTTCAACAACATCCAATCAACAAAAAAAGGAAGTTGTTGTAATCTGTACTGAATCCGGTAAACTTGCAGGTCCATTATGTAAAAATAAACATAAAATAGCTATTGGAAAAATCAGCTATAAATACAGTCCATGTCAATATCACCAGGAAGTCTTATTGAATTCCAAAGGATTAACGCTTTCTGAAAATTGTGTACAAACAGACAGTAAACGCGATACATTGTTTGTTTTACCATCCTATATGGAATACTATTATAAAACCGGTCATTCTGACTACACAGGATTGCCGGAGCATGATCCATCTTGTCAACCAGCAAATACTGCCTGTTCAATTTTATATCCCTATGATGGACTAAAGGTCTTTCTTCCCAAAGAAAATATAAATAAACAAAATGAGCTAATTCTAAAGGCGTATCATCGCGAAAAAGATGCTCAACTTTTTTGGTTTATTGATAATGATTATAAAAAAACAACAATAAGTGCTCCACATAATTGTTTAATACATGTAAATATTGGAACGCATATCTTAACAATAACGGATAAGTGGGGCAATAGAGATCAGGTAAAGTTTGAGGTACTGGGCAGAGAGGAATAAGTCAATAAATCGGATTGAAATAATGATAGATTTTAGATGTCATGTTTTTGGTGCATGAAAATTACAAAGAATTTTTTACTGTAACCCTTGTCATATCAAAAAACAGATACAAGTTGACATATAGATTCTGTAGTGTGCACCGCTCTATATTATTATAACTGCAGAGTACACTTCATTAAAATGACAGGAATTGTTCAGGTCATTTACAGTAAACTTTGTGACGTATCAGACTTTGAACAAGTATCCGGAAATTTACCAGGTAAAGGGGTAAGTACTTCTATTTAGTAATACGTAAATAATAATATTATACTTATGATTTGGCAATTATAAAAATTTCACCATTCTATACCTTAATAAAATTCTTACTCATCAAACAAATTTAAGTTGCGACTTTAACTAAATTTATACGTTTAACAGACGGTTTACAACATTCAATCGAAAATCAAATATCTCCTGCAATTTTTTATTTACGTACAAGTAGTTTACTATCCGACCTAAATACCCTAGTGGTAAAGCATAATGGACAATATCTGTCATTTCGATGCCCCCTTCCTTTTCTTTGAACCAATGTTGATGATGCCAAAATGAATAGGGTCCGAATCGCTGTTCATCAACGAAATAATTTTTTTCCTGTACATGCGTTATCTCAGTTGTCCAACTCATTGGAATGCCTAAAACTGGTTTTACAATATAAGAAATAATCTGTCCCGGGTACATTTTTGTATTTCCGTATTCTGAAACAATTTTAAATCCCATATATTCAGGCGTAATTTTGCTAAGATTCGCCGGGGAAGAAAAAAATTCCCATGCTTCATCCAATGTTATCGGCACAAACTGTTTTTTTATAAGGGTATAAATTTTCATTTCAACTTAAAAATTAGAAAGAGGTAACATAGATCTAAAAAATTTGTTCCTACTTTGTGGATTAATTTAAATAATTAACATGTCATTTGAATACAATTTAACTATTACCATTCAAAACCGAAAAGCGTGTAAAAAGATATTAGACAGTTTAAGCACGGAACAAATTAATGAGATTCCTGAGGGCTTTAATAATAATATTCTTTGGAATTGTGGCCATATTATTTCAGTGCAACAAATGCTGATTTATGGGCTTTCCAATGTACCTTTTTCCAGTGACATGAAGCTGATCAATCAATTTTTACCCGGAACAAGGCCAAATGCTTACTACGGTACAGATATGATAAATGAAGTAAAAATGCTTCTATTTTCGACTTTTGAGCAAATTCAGAAAGATATTACAACCGGGTTTTTTTCAAATTTTAATCCGTTCAGAACTGCAATCAACTTTGAAATTTCAAATTTAGAATCAGCTATAGCTTTTAATCAATACCATGAGGCACTGCATATGGGGCATATGCTTAATATTAAAAGATTTTTAAAAAATTAAAAATATTTATGATAAGCCGTTGCCAAAACTAATATTCAACAACGCTTAATTAAATAATATTCTCTACGTATTTATAAGGTGAGCCTGTGTTTATCAAAACAACCCTGTCTGAGGACTTTATAAATTCATCTGCACATAATTTTTTAAATCCAGCATAAACCGCAGCACCTTCCGGTGAAAGGAACATTCCTTCTTTAATTCCAAACTCATATATTGAACTCAATATATCATTTTCAGTAACATCCATTGCACAGCCATTACTTTCCTTCAAGGTACGTAAAATAAGGCGATCTCCAAACGCTTTAGGAACCCTAAGCCCGTTTGCTATTGTTTCTTCAGGATTTTCAAATAAATCACAATATTCTGCGCTTTTTTTAAAAGCCTGTACGACAGGATTGCAGCCTTCAACCTGAATGGCCACCATCTTCGTTGGTATTTCCTTAACCCAGCCCATTTCTTTCATTTCAAGAAATGCCTTCCAAATACCAATTAATCCTGTTCCCCCTCCGGTAGGGTACACAATGACATCAGGAAGTACCCAATTTAATTGTTCAGCAATTTCATATCCCAAGGTTTTTTTTCCTTCCAGCCGAAATGGCTCTTTTAGGGTTGTGATATCCCACCATTGTCCGTCTACGTTGTCGGCAGCCATCGCAATTGCCGCATCTCTAATGCTTCCATCAACTTTGACAACCTTTGCGCCCATTATTTCGCAATCGAGTTTAAAAACAGCCGGGGTCAATTCAGGCATATAAATATAGGATTGCCCTTTCATCGCAGCCACATAAGCAGCCAGCGCACTTCCAGCATTTCCAGCAGTAGGAATACAGAAAGCGCTAATTCCCAGTTCTTTTGCTTTTGAAACTGCCATACTTATTCCCCTCGCTTTGAATGACCCTGTTGGGTTTAATCCTTCTTCTTTAAGATAAATATCTTTAATTTTAAATTCACTTTCAATCCCTGGTAATTTTAATAATGGTGTCCAGCCCTCTCCAAGACAAATAATATTAGCCTTATTTCCCACAGGAAGCAGCGCTTCGTACCTCCACATTGAGTTTTCCTCTTTATGAATTATATTTTTATTTATTTCAGGGCTAAAATTATATCTGGCAACCAGAGGCTGAATACATACCGGGCAGAAATTTTGAATTGAGTTTTTTTCATAATGGCGCTCGCAGTGGCTGCATTCCAGATGAGAATAATAGGTCATTTCTGTTTCTATTTTCCGCAAGTTACGCCATACGCCCGACTTATAAAAATATTATTAATGAACTATAAACAAGGTTATTTATAATTCTAAATTACAGCATTAAATTATTCATAGATTTGGACTGGATCGAGCATATAATTAATAAAAATTATGATTCTTTTTTCTTTATGGCCTACAAAATACTCCATAAAATAATATGAATCCGTATTGTCTTATCAATGACACTACAAAAAGCGGGAACAAGAAAAATAAACCAATTTTATTGGTGAACAGATTCAAGATCCGACCAATTAAACAGCAAAACTTTCACCACATCCACAAGTTCTTGCTGCATTTGGATTATTAAAATAAAATCCCTTACCATTTAAGCCTCCAGAAAACTCCAATGTTGTATTACATAAATAAAGAAAGCTTTTCAGGTCGGTGACAATTTTAACTCCATTGTCATCAAAAACCTGATCATTCGGTTTATTTTCATTATCAAAGTCCAATTGATAACTTAAACCTGAACAACCGCCACTCGTGACACTAACCCTGACAAAATAATTGTTATCAAGATTCTTATCACGGATAATTTCTTCGATTCTTTCTTTGGCACTTTCAGCTACAAATAACATAATTCAGATGTTGTTTGACACTTTGAAAATAGAAAATTTCTGACATTGAAAACCAATCAAGCCACTTCATTTTTCTTTTTATAATCGGCGATGGCACTTTTAATCGCATCCTCTGCAAGCACTGAACAGTGAATTTTAACAGGGGGAAGCGCTAATTCCTCTACGATAGCCATATTATCAATAGTCAATGCTTCATTAACTGTTTTTCCTTTAAGCCATTCCGTAGCCAGAGATGAAGATGCAATAGCAGATCCACAACCAAATGTTTTAAACTTTGCATCAACAATGGTATCGGTGGTTTCATCTACTTCGATTTGCAGCCGCATCACGTCACCACATTCAGGGGCACCCACTAAACCAGTACCCACATTTTTTTTACTTTTATCAAGCGTGCCTACATTTTTAGGATTCTTAAAATGATCAAGCAACTTTTCTGAATAAGCCATTTTATTTTATTTTAATATATTATTGGTGATTATGAAATAATTAATGTTCTGACCATTGCACTGTCTCCAGGTCAATTCCTTCTTTATACATTTCCCAAATAGGACTTAAATCCCGCATATGATTTACGCCTTTACTTATCGCATCTATTGTATAATCGATATCATCTTCCGTTGTAAATCTTCCCAGGCTAAATCTGATGGAAGAATGGGCGAGATCATCTCCAAGACCCAAGGCAACCAAAACATAGGAAGGCTCCAATGAAGCTGAAGTACATGCTGAACCTGAAGATACTGCTATATTCTGATTAAAAGTCATCATCAATCCCTCTCCCTCAACGTGCTTAAATGATATATTGGTGACATGGGGCATTCTGTGTTCGATATTGCCGTTCACATATACTTCCTCCAGATTATTTTTAAATGCATTTTCCAGCTTATCCCTTAACAAGGACAGTCTGTTTGCATCCTTTTCCATTTCATCTTTGGCTATTGCAGCCGCTTTGCCAAAACCAACAATTCCAGGAACATTGAGTGTACCAGATCTCATGCCTCTCTCATGTCCGCCGCCATCCATTTGTGCTGTCACTTTAACACGAGGGTTTTTCCTATTTACAAAAAGAGCCCCTACGCCTTTTGGTCCGTACATTTTATGTGATGTAAATGCCAACAAATGCACGCCAACTTCTCTGGGATGTACTTTAATTTTACCAACAGCCTGGGTTGCATCGCTCATGAATAAGATACCATGTTTACGGCAAATGTCCCCTATTTCCTTCATGGGTTGTATAACACCGGTTTCATTATTCGCCCACATAATAGAAATCAAAATCGTTTTATCTGTGATCGCTGCTTCCAATTCGGCAAGGTCAATTAACCCATCATTTTTAACACTCAGATAGGTCACTTCTCCTCCCATTTTTTCCACTCTTTTGCAAGCATCAAGGATGGCTTTGTGTTCGGTTTTTGCAGTGATTATGTGGTTTCCTTTTGATGCATACATTTCGAACACTCCTTTAATTGCAAGGTTGTCTGATTCAGTGGCGCCCGAAGTAAATATTATTTCTTTTGAATCCACATCAATCAATGATGCAATCTGTTCTCTTGCATACTCCACTGCCTCTTCTGCTTTCCAGCCAAAAGGGTGATTTCTGCTTGCGGCATTGCCAGGTATTTCGTAAAAATAAGGCAACATTGTTTCAACGACCCTTGGATCTGTTGGTGTAGTTGCATTATTGTCCAAATATATCAGTCTGTTATCGCTCATGTTTTCTTAATTATAATTAATCTAAATACAAAGTTAATGCAATTTTGTTTAAAGTAAGCTATATTTTAGTTAAACTTTTTATTTGCCGGCAGTTCGCGGGGGGCTATAAATGCAAATAAACGGAGATAAAAAATGTTGTTATATTTTAAGCATTAATAATTAATTACTTACAGATATTATCCTAATTTAGAATTATAACCCGAATATGTATCAAAAAATTAATACTGATTACACCTTTTCAAATCAGAAATTTTTCCGGCTCGTTTTAAGAAGCCATAGCTTTAAAAATATTAAGAATACACTTTGCTGATTTATTAGAATTATCACACCCAATACCATGTTGAGAAACAAAATACGGGTTATAAATTTTTAAAAAGATTACCAGGGAGATGAATAATATATTTATTCCAAATTTTTGTCAGAATGCTCCATCACTTTAATTACCCTAACCTCATTAATTTTAGTATCTGATTTAGAGACAACAATAAATTTGTATTTATCCAGAACAACTTCTTCCCCAACTTCAGGAATGCTTCCAAAAGTCATTACAATGTATCCGGATAAGGTAACATATTCTTCTTCCGGAAGGTCCAGGTGCTTATATTTACTATTCAGATAAGATAACTCCAGCCGCCCAGAAAAAATATACTCTGAATCAGAAATTACCTTTTCAATAAAGTCTTCTTCATCGTGTTCATCGGCAATCTCTCCAAATATCTCTTCGAGAATGTCTTCCAGTGTAATAACCCCGGCCGTGCCTCCAAACTCATCAACGACGCAAGCGATATTCGTTCCGTTTTTAATAAATTTATATAATAAGTCCTGGACGTTCATTACTTCCGGAACAAAATCAATATCCATTATATTTCTTTTGATCGAAGTAATGTTTTTAAATAGTTGTTGATGATGGAGGTAGCCAACAACATTTTCAATATCTCCATCGGTTACAATCAGTCTGGAATGTTTAGAGTTAATAAACGTTAGCTTGACTGTCTGGAGATCATCTGTCTTATCAACAAAAACGATCTCATTTCGGGGGATCATACAATCCCTTACTTTTAACTGATTCAGATTCAGTGCATTGGTCAGAATTTCTTTATCAATTTCCTTTTCCTCGTTTACATTTGACTGGATATAATGTTCCAGGTCGAGTTTTGTTATATTATATTCATTATTGGTTTCTACTCTTCCAAAAACAAGTCTAATAATCAAATTAGATGTTTTGGTTAACAGCCAGCTTGGAACCAGGAGTACCCATTTTGAAAATCTAAGGGGCTGTGCTAAACGGAATATCAACTCATTGGAATACAGACGGAAAATAGTTTTTGGTAAAAACTCTCCAAAGATAAGAATTATACAAGTCAGAATAATTGTGGTTAAAAAGGAAATAGCAAAGCTTCCTGAAGGCAAGGCCATTTCAAGAAACGGTGTTACGATGGAACTTAATAATATTGTATAAATAACAAGGACAATGTTATTACCTACCAGCATTGTGCTTAAAAATGTTTTGGGATCTCTATACAAGTCGGTGAGAATTTGCCCGCGTTTTGATCCTTTATTTTTTAAAACTTCAATGCTTAGTTTGTTGGCAGATAAATAAGCTATTTCGCTACCTGAAAAGAAAGCTGATAAAATTAATGTGATTATAACAAACAAAATTGTTGTTATCATAAGTGTATATTAAAATGCAAAACTAATTAATTGCCTGAACAAAATCTGAAACATTTAATTTCCCCTGCACTTTTTTCTTAATTTCAAATTTAGTAAACTCCTGATTTGCCCTAAATCCAAAACCATACGTTGTGTCTCCTTTTTCAGCCTGCGTTATTCTGACCAGTTTATCAGTATACACAATTCTTTCTTTTTCATCCCATATTAATTCCGGTGTTTCCAGTTTTTCATTTTTATCGTTATAAAAAATCACATTCCCTCTGGCCGTAATTTTTTGAGTTCTTTCTTCCCTGATTGCTGTCTCTGCCTTCAGCCAACTATATACAATTCTGTCTGCATTTAAAAATTCCAATAAAATGCCTTTCGGGAAAACATCCTTTGAATTGCTGTAATCAATATAACGTTCCATAACCGGGGCATGAATAACAACCTTTACAATAGCAGAATCACTATAAATGATTCGAATATTTTTTCCATGTTCCATATTGGATTTCAGATCTTCGGAGAGTAACTGGTCTATTTCATCTACTTTATTACTGCACGATACCAATAAAAACAAGGCAATAAAAATCAATAAAAGGGGATTATACGTTTTTATGGATTTCATGTGTAATTGCTTATCTTAATATTGTCAGATCTCCAGCAAAATTTTTGACTTCTTCATCAATAAACCGGACCTGCGCTCTCCAGGCAAAGACCCCCGGATTGACCGGCTGACCTTTAAATTCTCCATTCCAGCCTTTCTGCTGATCATTGGTAATTAAATCACCCTGGACGGGCGCTTTAATATCTACTCCTCTGTATACCAAGTTTCCCCATCTATCATACACTTCCAGTAATTCAACAAATTTAACACCCTTCGATACCCAAATATTAAAAAAATCATTGAAGCCACTGCCGTCAGGTGAGATGATATTCGGGGTATATACTTTATATTCTTTATTAACACGAATAGTAACCATATCTTCTTTTGTACAGCCGTTTTCATCAACGACAGTAAACGTATATGTTGTGGTGTTTTTAGGAAATACTTCCGGATTAGCAATACCATTTATTTCAAAATCTGAAGATGGTGTCCATAATAAAGTGTCTACGCCATTAAAAGAGGTATAGGTTCCATTTAGAAAAGTCGTATTACCAAGTTCAACCGTCTGATCCGGACCAGCATCAATCGTAATTGGAGGTGGTTGGTTTATGGTTTTAAAAATAGAATCGACACACCCTTTTTGGTCCTGGATACGGATTAAATATTCGCCTGCAGATAAATTGCCATAAAGTGGATTGGTTCTGAAAACATCGCCATTAATACTGTATTTATATTCGGGTGCCCCTCTTAAGCCATTGGCCAGAATTTTTCCTTCGGGGATCTCAAAACATAATAAATCTGTTGTAATGGCATTGACATCGAGGGTACTGGTATCCTTACAACAAGGTTCCACAAAAAAGTCCAAAATTTTTGTGACTGTACAACCTCTGCTGCTTTCTACTGTTAGCGCTGCAGTTTTATCGCCAAAGGACTGATAAGAAATATCGAACGGACCAACTCCATTGCTCCTGTTTGGTACCGCTTTGTCACCAAAATTCCAGGTATATTTAATAATCGGGTCAGTATCTGAGGTCGATTTATTGGTAAACAACACTGATTTATCGCACTCAAATGCCTTGTTGTTATTAATTTCAAAATCGGGTTTAGGCCCCAGAAATGTACCAGATCCACCAAATTGAATTCCAAATCCCAATCCTGATCTGCTAAAGTTATTGATGATAAGTACATAAGATTTTCCTGCTACCATGTCTATGGGCTGAACAAAATTGTTATTGTTGCCCTGACAGCCACCGGGTTCCGAGATGTCCGTTTCTCCCTCGCGAAGACCGGTAGGTCCGTTGCACCGCGCCCATTGAGACAAAGGCACAACATTTCCGAATGCATCTGTGTTCGCCCCGGCGCCTTCGCATCTTAATAGTTTTTTACCTGAGCAGTTATCAATACCATTCGGCAATTCATACAAAGCAAAATCAATATCATCGGTTATCTGGTTGGGAAAATTATTGTTTGGCGTAAGGGTAAAAGTCAATCTGCCTGAAATTTCACAGGTCCATTTATACCATGCAGACGCAAATTCACCGCCAATACAGATGTTTGACTCCAATTCATTTCTGTCGTTGCCGTTTCCTTCCAATTCATTGACGACAAATGGGGACTTATCGCATAAGATGACGGCTTTACTACAATCACTTTCCGGTGCTTTTACCGGTACAAAATCATCAATACACATTTTAAAGGATCCCTCCCCTCCGATGGATGATTCAATCATAATATAATAAGTCTGGCCAATATTCAGATCATCAAATACCAGTTCGTCGATGCCAACATCTTTGCCCGGTGAGCATGATAAGTACATTCCACATTTTTCAAATAATATAATTTTTGGACTACGCATTGTCCCGCCATTGCCAAAACCTAAAATTCTTATTAAAACTGCCGGTTGCCTGGGAACAAAAGAAAACCAAACGCCGTTTGCCCATTTTAATGAGATACAGGCAGCGGTACCTTGTGAAAATTCCAAGTCGGCTTTAGCTCCGACATTTGTGAATTCACCATCTTTAGAACAATAATTATCAGAGGATGGAATTGGGGTTGCAAACTGGCAATCGTCATTTAGCAATTGGGCATTCGATGTTTGATACACACCCAATAATGCTATTACAAATAATATTGGCAATCGAAAATATCTGCAATTAAAAAACATAGACGATCAATTTAAAAAATAAAACGTAGATAAAACATAAGAGTTTTTAATCAAGACGTTAAAAATGATGCTTTAGCACCTGCAAAGCTATCAATTTAACGGAAATTTAATGTTTTTATGTCTGCTAAATGGGATATGATTACTTTTGTCTGACATTTAAATAAACGCTGAATAATAATATAGTCATGCTTTATATCGTACCCACTCCTATCGGAAACCTCGAAGATATGACATTCAGGGCCATCAGTGTGCTTAAAGGTTGTGATGTAGTACTTACTGAAGATACCCGGACAAGTGGGAAACTATTAAAACATTTTAATATAGATAAGCCCATGTGGGCCTTTCATGCTTTTAATGAACATAAAGCGTTAAAAAGCATAATAGACCACCTTGAGCAAGGAAAAAATATTGCTTTAATATCTGATGCAGGCACTCCGGGAATCTCTGATCCCGGTTTTTTACTGGTGCGGGAATGTGTGCAGGCAGGCATAAAAGTTAGTTGCCTGCCGGGTCCAACTGCCTTTGTTCCGGCATTGGTCAGTTCGGGCATGAGCACAGAAAAATTTTTTTTTGAAGGGTTTTTACCGCACAAAAAAGGCCGGCAAACAAGATTAAAATATCTGGCGCTGATTGATGTTACCATCGTGTTGTATGAATCGCCACACCGACTAATAAAATGTCTGGAAGAAATCAGGGATTTTTTAGGAGAAGAAAGGCGGGTTTGTGTTGCCAGAGAAATAAGTAAAATGTTTGAAGAAATTAGAACAGTACCGGTAAAAGATGCTATTGAATATTATACTGTTAATCCGGCGAAAGGTGAAATAGTACTGATCGTGGAAGGAAAAAGCCAAAAGGCAGATCATAAAAAAAACAAGGAGGGGAAATGATACACTTTGAGCGATTCAAATTAGAAAATGGTTTAACCTTAATAGTACATGAAGACACATCTACTCCTATGGTTGCTGTAAATATCGTTTATAATATTGGGTCAAAATATGAAGAACCTGATAAAACGGGATTTGCCCATCTTTTTGAGCACCTCATGTTTGGAGGATCGGTAAACATTCCTGATTTTGATGATCCGATTCAGCACGCAGGGGGCGAAAACAATGCATTTACCAACACCGACATGACCAATTTTTATGAAGTTCTTCCTGCAGAAAATATTGAAACTGCTCTCTGGCTGGAATCAGACAGAATGCTGCAATTGAGGTTTAGTAAAAAAAATCTACAGACTCAAAAAAAAGTAGTGGTTGAAGAGTTTAAAGAAACCTGTTTAAACGAGCCTTACGGAGATATGTGGCACCATCTCAGTGCGCTGGCTTATAAAATACATCCTTATCAGTGGCCTACCATTGGTAAGGAAATCAGTCATATTGCAAATGCCGGCCTAGAACAGGTTGAACATTTTTTTTATCAGTATTACAGGCCGGATAATGCTGTATTGGTCCTTGCCGGCAATATTACGCCTTCTTATGCATACCAATTAACAGAAAAGTGGTTTTCTGAGATACCTGCAGGAAATCATATATTACCAATTGTACCCCAAGAACCCAGGCAAACTGAATTCCGGCAGAAAATATTAAGGCAGGAAGTACCTCATGAGGCTATTTTTCAAGGATATCATATGGCTAAAAGAACAAGCGATGATTTTTATGCCTGTGACTTGTTGTCTGATGTCCTTGCCAACGGGCGATCATCCCGGTTTTATCAGCGATTGTATAAAGAGCAGCAATTATTCAGTACGATTGATGCTTTTATTTCAGGAAGTATCGACCCCGGATTATTTATTATCGAAGGGAAGACGATGCCCGGTGTTTCTATTTCGCAAGCAAAAAATGCCATTGTTCAGGAGCTGGAAATGCTTAAAAATGAAAAGATATCAGAAAAGGAGCTCATAAAACTAAAAAACAGTGTTGAAAGCAGTCTTGAGTATTCGGAAGTAAGTGTACTTAACAAAGCAATCAGTTTAGCGTACTTTGAATTATTGGGTGATGCCGGATTAATTAATGAAGAAGCTCAAAGGTATCAATCTGTCACCTCAGATGATATTCAGCGGGTGGCACAACAAATATTTACCAGTGAAAACTGTAATGAAGTCATCTATCTTAATACGCCATTAATTCAGTAGGTCTGAATAATTTCAAGCATTTCAGACTGCTCTTTTATTCTTCCTAATTTGGTCTCTGTATTTATATATCTTTTCCCCGATTTGGAAGCAAAAACAGACATAGATCCGTCGTCTACAGGTTGTCTATTTTGTTGTACCACGGAATATTTCTTTTTAAAAATATTTACAAAGTCTATTGAGTCGGTTACAATAAAAAATTCACTGTTATTCATCGCAGGATTTATATAAATATCAGAGCACGACAAATTGCTATCACTGGTTTTATCAAATTTTTTGACATAGGAAGTAATATTATAGGATTCCGGTTCAATTCTTTTCCAAAATATCCATCTTGTTTTAATTTCAGCCGGGACATTTTTATTATTGTGAAGAGCAACAATCAAAGGATAATCCATGAGTTCTGTCCAAATGGAATCGGCAAGGTCAGAAACCATTTTTATTACCTCTGCATCCACTATACCTTTACCTTTAACCACATTTATATTTTTTAAGAGGACTTGTTTATCTTCCGTGTAAATCCTGTTCGGGTCAAACTGATAGATGGTATTACGAAACTTAAATTTAACATTTCTATTCCTGCTGTCGCCGGGTGAATGGACTAGTGTAACCAGTTTACCGCCATATTTTCTAACCATTTCCATGCCTGCCTGCAGTGACGTATATTCATTTTCGTGCACATGGGCATAAGCTATGCGGCTTCCTGAATTTACATATATTTTTAACCTGACTGTATCCTCTCCCAGAGCAATATTTTTAATATTCAGGTTCATTTCCTGACCCATCAACAAGCTGCTGAACCAAAACAGAGATATCAATGCAATGCTTTTAAGAAAACAATTTGTATTATTTGGGTTGATTTTGAACAGCATCATAAACAAAATATAAGGTACCTTCAGACAAAAGTAATTACAATTTTTTGGATTATCTTTGGACTTTACAAAAGATTTCGAAATGATCATACTTACAGGGGTTTCAGGATTTATAGGATCGTGTTTATTAACGGAGCTCAACAAATCGGGGTTTTTCAGAGATGTGGTGGTGGTGGACGACTTTTACAAACTGTATAAAGATAAAAACACCGATGGCAAAGCAGTCAGAGAATGGATGCACCGGGACATATTTTTAGACTGGTTTGAGAAAACGACCCAAAAAATTGATTTTGTTTTTCATATCGGTGCGAGGACCGATACCACGCTCATGGACACTGAAGTTTTTAACACGCTGAATTTAAATTACAGTAAAAGAATCTGGACCGTATGTGCGAGAAGAAGTATTCCACTTATATATGCATCCAGTGCTGCTACCTATGGAGACGGCAGCCATGGTTTTAGTGATGCTCATTCAGAAATAGCCAAATTAAAGCCATTAAACCCGTATGGGGATAGTAAACATCAATTTGATCTGTGGGCCTTACAACAGGATGAAAAACCCCCTTTCTGGATCGGTTGTAAATTTTTTAATGTTTATGGTCCAAATGAATACCATAAAGGGAGGATGGCATCCGTCATTTTTCATACATTCCATCAAATAAAAAACACCGGTAAAATGAATCTTTTTAAGTCGCACCGGCCTGATTTTGCCGATGGGCATCAAAGCAGAGACTTCATATATGTAAAAGATATACTGGATATGCTGATCTATCTGATGAAACATCAAAACAGTGAAAGCGGGATCTATAATTTCGGAACAGGTACAGCACGAACATTTTTGGATCTTGCTCTCAGCACATTTTCAGCAATGCATATAAAAGAACAGATCAATTATATAGATACGCCTGCGGACATCAGGGACTCGTATCAATATTTTACACAGGCAGACATGGACAAAATCAGATCTGCCGGATTTAACCAATCTTTCAGGTCATTAGAAGAAGGGGTAACTGATTATGTGCAAGAATATCTTCTTAAAAACAAGTATTATTAAGGGCCCTGTTTATCCAATTATACGCATCGGATAAAACGAAGCAGTTTTCAGTTTTCAGTTTTCAGTTTTCAGTTTTCAGTTTTCAGTTTTGGGGGAGGAAAAAAGTTGGCAAAAAGGTATTGGGGAAGGAGGAATGAGGCAGATTATAAAACAGGCAAGCTGACAAGGTTACTACCTTTATCTATAAATTATCCATAGGGTTTCCATGGGTTATCGTAGGCTTATCCATAAGGATGGGTCGGCACAACGTCGGGACAACGTCGGGACAACCCAGTTTACAGTTGTCAGTTTTCAGTTTTCAGTGGAATTGTTTGCCTGGTCTTTTTGTCTGAACTATGATTTTTGTGATTTATTGGATTTTCAGGATTGCCGAAGGTTGCCGGTTAATCCAGCAATTTCTGTTCCGACAAAGACCTTGTTTTAAGTTTCTATTCAGGACAGACCGAAGATGCACCGGGGCAAAAAATCCAACAAGATCCCATGTAAGTCACATAAGGACAAAAAAAAAGACCGAAACAAAAAAATGTCCGGTCTTTTATTTCAAGTGTACGGATACTTATTTTTTTAGTGCGCTGATCATTTTATTCGCCAATTCTTCTCCTATTTTATTTTGTGCTTCTTCTGTAGAAGCTCCAATATGGGGAGTTAAAGAAATGTTCGGGTGGTTTAAGAGGTCGGCACGCGGTGTTGGTTCATTATCAAATACGTCCAAGCCTGCTGCAGCGACTTTACCTGAGTTCAGTGCATGAAGAAGCGCTTCTTCGTCTACTGTACCTCCCCGACTGCAATTAATGATGATTACGCCATCTTTCATTTTTGCGAATTCATCTGTGCTTAAAATCGCCTTGCCAACGGAAGGGGTGTGTAATGAAATATAATCGGCATCTGCCAGCATATCTTCCATAGGTACGGTTTTAACGGTTACTTTAAAACCCAATGCTGCCGGACCTACAGAAACTGTCAGATCCTTGATATACGGATCTACAGCCAGTATGTTCATGCCCATGCCTAAGCCGCACCGAATTGTCTCCTGTCCTATTCTTCCGCAACCAATTACGCCCAGCGTTTTCCCTTCCAGTTCTGCGCCTTTTGCATATGCTTTTTTAAGTTCATTAAATTTTTTGTTGCCATCAGAAGGCATGTTTCTGTTTGACTGGTGCAAAAATCTGGAAACGGTGAGCATGTGCGCCATGGCAAGCTCTCCGACGGACCTTGAGGAAGCGGCCGGTGTGTTTATGACGGCGATGCCTTTGGAAACGGCATAATCCACATCAATGTTATCCAAGCCAACCCCTCCTCTTCCTATGGCCTTCAGATTCGGGCATGCGTCTATGAGGTCTTTTCTTACTGTGGTGGCACTTCTGACACAGATGGCGTCATATTCATTTAATTTACTGATCAGGTCTTCCTGTTTAACTTTATTTGTATCTACAATAAAGCCGGCTTCTTCGAGTAGGTTTTTCCCTATGGGTTCAATCCCATCGTTTATTAAAATTTTCATTTTTACTTATTTCCTTATTAACAATATACTGCAAAATTACTTCAATTAACATCAACATGGGGGTTTGAAAAGATAATTTGATAATTATTAACTTTGAGTAAAATAATATTTATTTTAATACATTGAATATCAATATATTAAAACTATTTAAAAAAATAATTTATAAAAAACACATTTTTCAGGCAGCGAAATAATGTCAATATGGCTCTACATAATAAGAGACACCTAGTCTCAGATTGATATTCTTTTCAAATATATTGAAAAAAATCTTTAGCGAAGAAAAAGAGCCTTCTGAAAGCAGGGGGCTTTTTGTTTTTATGGCATAATCATTATTAAATGCGGAATGCCGTCTTCCAAATACGGCAAATGTATATCTTCAAATCCAAGGTTTTCATAAAACGTTTTTAAATAAGCCTGAGCGCCTATTTTTATTGGCTTGCCGGGGAACAGTTTTTTAATTTCCCTTATAGAAAATTCCATTAGTTTTATGCCTTCACCACTACCTCTAATCTGTTTAGAATTAACAACTCTGCCTATGGACACAAAATCAAGGTAAGATACGCCTTCAGGCAACAATCGAGAACAGCATAAAATTTCTCCGTTTTCATCTTTTCCCAAAACGTGATAACTCTTTACATCCTTTCCATCTGCGTCCAAATAAGGGCAATTCTGTTCTACTATAAAAACCTCCTGCCTCAGCTGTAAAAGTCTGTACAATTCAGCTAATGTCAATTGTTCGAATGATTTAACGGAATAATTCAGGCCAGCCATTTTTATTTTTTTTTATTCTTGATTTTACTTACCTGAAAAGATGCCTTACACCCCATATGATTGGCAGCAAAGTCATTTACTTCTTCAAAATGATAACATTCCAATGCGGTTGAATAAAAAATATGATCATACGGCATTTTTAAAGTAGACAAGTCAACATTTCTTCTGCTATTGAGGAGGCCGGTCCTGTTTCTAAATCCAATAATATCATGAGACCAGTATACCTGATTGAATTCGCCTAAAACAATAATACTACCGTGTAATTGTTTTACAAAATCTTCGAGCATACCAAACTGGCTTTTAGCTATGTTTTTTGATAATTTGTCCAATGCCGGTGTCATGTAGGTCGATAGGATTTTAAATTCTATATCATTTTTTATCACTTCGACATAAATATTGGGAATGTCGACATAATTAATCATTTTTACCTTACTCAGGGGGTATTTAGAAAAAACTGCTTTACCAAAAATGTCAATGCGCACATCTTCATAATTAAAAGGAAATTGTTTTTTAATGATTTTAGGGATGATATTTGCCCAATCGGGTGTATATTCCTGAAATGAAATTAAATCTACTGATTCGTCGTTTATGTTTTTGATCAGGGCCTCTACATCCGTTATCAGACTCAGGTTGATATGTACTACAGATATTTTGTCGCGATCATTTACTTTGGGATTTTTTAATTCGGTATTAGATGCATTTTTTAAAAAAAGTGCCAGGGCAGCCGCACATCCAAAACTTGTATACAGAATTATTTTATTGCTGACGATCAAGCCTATCAGACCGGAAATAATCAGAAAAAACAACAAGTGAACCAAATAATCCTGAAGGACAACTGTAAAATCAAGGGTCGGAATAAAAATTATAGTAAATGTGATTAATAAAATTACTGTTGCCACCAATTTATTACCAAAACCTGCGACTCTTTTCACCAATTGATTATTTTCAAAATTTACTTGCCGAAACTACAACATGTTTGAACACCTTTACTTCACCATCCGGATGGAAAAGCCTTGCAAATATAATATAAAGCCCAGTTTTAATCTGCTTTCCTTCGGCATCAAATCCATCCCACTTAATAATGCCTTCAGTACCAAGTAGTTGATTATTTACCAGGTCTGTCACCGGAAAGCCTTCAGCATCAAATATTTTTACAGTTGCAAGATAACCCGGTTTTTCCAAAATATAATTCAAAAGTAAAAAATCGTCCAAATTATCGTTATCCGGAGAAAAAGTTTTTTTATCGGGGAAAAGACCATTTTTGCCAACAACGCTACCGGTATTGGTAAAATTTGAATTCCGAAAGCCCGGAGTAGCATATAGCACCTGAGCGGATGCGGAATGCCAGTTCCCCGGATCATTAGCAGGGCTTTTAAGGCTAATTCGCTCCAAGCTAATTCCCTTTGTCTCATCAATTAAATCAAAATGGAAAGATTGGTCATAATCAAAAGAGTCCAGAACCATTTCAACATTGTCCTTCAGTGAAATCAGCGTAATATTTGCTGAAGATACATTTAACGATGGCAATACTGCAGCAACAAAATTTGCTGTCGAAACCGGTTTGTATGTTTGAATTAAAAAATCAATATTCCGGGATAAAGCCACATATTCTGACGGCAGTAAAATAAAATTTGTAGTTATCGATTTACTTTCATTTTTGTCCCGGTTTTTTACAATCAAACCATCCAGTTTCAGATATTTTGATGAGGCATTATATATTTCAATAAAATCATCCCCTCCCAAATAAGGATCAGTCAGTACTTCTGTCAGAATGAGGTCTCCTGATTCAGGCGTAACCGCATAAATAAAATCTACTGACGTGTTGCTTTTGTTTCCACTTTTATCTTTCACATCGTAAACGAGCAGGGTATAATCTATGCCGCTTAACAATTCTTTATTAAAGGTCAAAACAAGCTGATCGGGTAAGGCGGTATTTAAAGTGACTTTCCCTGGCATTTCAGCCTGTTGCATTGCTCCGTTGTAAACCAGGCTAAAATTAGACCTGTTTTTTGCAGATACGCTATCCAGGGGTTCAGAAAAAATTACCTGTAAAGCGGTTGGGTTGATTACCTTTACTTCTTTAATTTTCGGTGCAATGGTATCCCTCTCCCACTTTTTTATGAGAATGTCATCAAAATAAAATTTATCCACTCTTGTTGCTGTATACTTACAGGAAATTCCAAAATACATGGAATCCTGTAAAAGGATTGGAACGTCAAAAAATTCAATATCGTCTTCAAAAACATTATTACCCAGATAGTCTGTAGAAACAAGCCAAAAGCCATCCGGCGTCAATACAATTTTAAGTCGGGCATCAGCGGGATCAGATGCCACGCCGCCCATTTTTCCTGACCCTAAAAGTGTTGAAGTGCCGTTTTCGGTTTTCCAAAACTGAATTGCGTCATTTGATCCACTTTCTCCAATTTTTATATAATAGCTATTAGCGGAAGACTGGTCAATGTTGTCTGTAAACAAATAAATTTTTGCATTATTATCATTAGACGGTGCAAATTGAAGTTTAAAATAAAGGTTTATAACGATGCTGTCTTTGGGTACTTTAAATTTAGTAAATAGTGCGGATTCACCTGGCTGCTGTGCGTTTAACTGGAGCTGGCCCAGCGCATTGATTTTAAAATGAGATATATCACCCACCCACTTTGTGTCGGTAAACTGGCCACTGTCAAAATTGATATCGAGCTGAGCCGATACATTAAAAGCCCATAATAATGCAAGAAATATATGAAAATAACTTCCTACTGATAAGCCCACAGTATTAAATGAAAGTATATCTTTGCATTTCATTACAATAAAGAATGAAGTTGAAATTTCAGAAATTTTCCATATAGCTTTTATCATAAACTGATAAAACAAAAAATATAGTTTTTAAAAAAGCAAATATAAAAATAAAGCATTTAAGTGCATTTTAAAAGGTCATAAGAATTAAAAAAATTATGAGATTAGCAGTAGTAGGTGTAACGGGACTGGTAGGAAAAGTTATGAATGAGGTGTTAGAAGAATTTAATTTTCCTGTAACGGAATATATTCCGGTAGCTTCAGAAAAATCTGTGGGAAAGATGGTTACGTTCAAGGGCAACTCTTATCCGGTGATATCCATTGAAGCAGCTGTAAATAAAGTACCTGATATTGCCATTTTTTCTGCAGGAGGCAGTACTTCTTTGGAATGGGCGCCAAAATTTGCTGAAAAAGGCACTGTAGTCATTGACAATTCAAGTGCCTGGCGGATGGACCCAACTAAAAAGCTTATTGTGCCTGAAATAAATGCTGATCAGCTTACTAAAAATGATAAAATCATAGCAAATCCCAATTGTTCCACTATACAAATGGTTGTTGCGTTAGCGCCCCTACACAAAAAATATGGAATAAAACGGCTTGTGATATCTACGTATCAATCATTTACCGGAACCGGTGCAAAAGCGGTGGCGCAGTATGAAACTGAAAAAGCCGGGAAGCAGCCAGATAGCAATGGCATGGCATATCATTATCAGATATTTGAAAATGCCATCCCGCAGTGCGATGTTTTTCTTGATAACAGGTATACAAAAGAGGAGATGAAGCTTGTTCACGAAACCCGTAAAATCCTCAATGATCATGGCATTGCCATTACGGCAACGGCTGTTCGGATTCCAGTGAACGGAGGTCATTCAGAATCTGTCAATGTTGAATTTGAAAAACCTTTTGATCTTGATGAGGTGATTACACTTCTTGAAGATTCAAAAGGAATTACTGTATTAGACGATATCCAAACATTTAAGTATCCGATGCCTCTCTATGCTAAAAACAAAAATGAGGTTTTTGTAGGACGATTGCGCAGGGATGAGTCGTTGGAGAATGGATTAAATATGTGGATAGTTGCGGACAATTTAAGAAAAGGTGCTGCTACAAATGCAGTACAAATTGCTGAATATCTGGTTGATCATCATTTAATTTAAGTAGTATTTATTGATTTTTACATAAAGAATTTATTGATTTATTAATTACACAGTATCATGAGACGTAAATTAGTACTTTGGGGTTCCAACGAAAAAGATGAAAAAATGCTTGTTGCACTGGAACTGCTCGAAAAAGAAAATGTAGTAAATATTTTCACATTTCCGGAATCCGTAGCCACGGAAGACTTTTATAAAGCCATGTCTGAAAAATGGAAAGACGATATTGAGGTGGAGTTTCCCTCCGGTTTTACAAAAATAGAAAGGAAACTTTCTGTTTCTGACAGTCTTCTTCCCGATGAAATTAGGGTAGAAAGGCCGGATCTGATCACACGGGCACAAGCGGAGTGGCATTTTGTTGTATTATCTTCAAAATTGTATGGATTGTACAAATCCGAGCTTGAAGAGCTTAAAGAAAAAGTTGATTCTTTATCAGATTATGACAATATACTCTGGGATGAATTAAAAGGATTCTGGAATAAAGTACAAACACAGGTCAATGATAAAAACCTGTTCAGGGAGCATGGTGCTGCTTTAAGGGAAAAAACCAATCACCTTTTTGACAAGCTGAAGGAATTAAAGAAATCTCTCGAAGATGAATTTGAATCACTATCCAAAACTCATTTGGAAACCTTTAACAAAGAACTTGCTGAGATAGAAGAAAAAATAGACAGGGGCCTTGGTCTGGCGCCCTTATTTGAGGATTTAAAAAAGGTACAAGCTAAAATTAAGGATTTTAAATTTACCAAAGATGACAGAAATGATCTTTGGAATAAGATAGATGTAACCTTTAAAAAATTAAAAGAAAAAAGGGGAACCGGGGGATCAGGTGGACAGGCAAACAATGAACTTGCCAGAACAGAAGCCAGGTATAAAGGATTGTTGGGTGCTCTTCAAAAGATGCAGCAGTCGATCAACTTTGATCAGAAGGATCTTGAATATGAAACAAAAAGAGTTGCCAACAGTGATGGCCAATTGGAATCGCAGCTGAGGCAAGCTAAGATCAACATGATTGCTGAGCGAATCAAGTCTAAGCAAGAGAAGCTTGATGACATGAATAAAACAAAAACTGAACTGGAAGCCAAAATCGAGCGCGAGAAAAAAAGGGCAGTAAAAGCTGAAAAGCACGAAAAGCTGGAGGAGGCTAAAGAAGTTGTAAAACAAAAAATAGCCAGTACCATCAATGAAAATGCCAAGGAACTGGATAAAATGTCTGAAAAACTCGAAAAAGCCGCCAGTGAGCTGGCTACAAAACCGAAAAAGGGGAATTTTTTAGATCAGATATCGGAATCGATGGAACAACTTGTGGAGGATGTGGTGGACACAGCCAAAGCAGTCGCTGAAGTTGTTGGTGAAAAATTAGAAGAAGTTATGGATAAAGCAGAAGAATATGCCGACAAAGCAGAAGAAAAAGTGGAAGCCATAAAAGACAAAGCTGAAGAAAAAGTGGAAGCCATAAAAGACAAAGCTGAAGTTTATACTGATAAGGCAGAAGAAAAAGCTGAATCATTGATGGAAGATGCCAAAAAAATGGCCAAAGAAGCCAAAGCCAATGTAGAGGAAGCCATTGAAAAAGCGGAAGACAAGTTGGCTGAACTGAAGGATAAAGTAAAAGATTCGCTGAAGTCTGAATCTGAAAAAGACGATAAAAATTCAGCCGAATAAGTACGTAATTGATATAATTTTAAAGCAGAAGGCGTTTTAGGATTCCTTCTGCTTTTTATTTTATACATAATGTATTCAAGAAAATTCACAATGCGGTAAAGTAAAAAAAAAGCGGGGCTAAATGAATCATTTAAGCCCCGCATAACCCCAAAAAACCAATTGAAAACAACTGATGTTTAATTCCTTGTGAGGAAATTTTTCTTTTATTCTTTTGAATTGTGTAATATTATGACGATAAAATAAGTGTGAAGCACATATAATATCTGATTATAAAAAAAATAAGTCGTATTTTGAAAATAAAATCCAGTTTTTTTTGCAGCAATTGCGGGGCAGAATCTCCCAAATGGGAAGGAAAATGTTCCTCATGCGGATCATGGAATACCTATGTTGAAGAAATTATTGAAAAAAGAACACCACAAACAGAAAAAGACAATGTATGGAAAGATCCCAAAAAAGGGAAAATAAGTCCTAAAAAACTGGGGGATGTCAGCGCACTCACCACAACGCGGATAGACACCAAGGACCAGGAATTAAACAGGGTACTTGGAGGCGGTTTAGTTTATGGGTCTATTATTCTGGTGGGTGGTCAACCCGGCATAGGTAAGTCGACCTTATTGTTGCAACTGGCCTTAAAACAAAAATTGAGAGTGCTTTATGTCTCCGGGGAAGAAAGTGAAGAGCAAATTAAAATGAGGGCTGACCGAATTGGCTATAAAAATGAAGAATGCTATATTTATACCGATGTCAATGTTAGCCATATTTTAAAAGAATCCAACAAATTGTTGCCGGATATCATCATTATAGATTCTGTACAAACCCTCATGAGTGCCTACATAGACAGTACGCCGGGAAGCATTTCGCAGGTTCGGGAATGTACGGGAGAATTACAAAGGTATGCCAAAGAAACCAATATACCGGTATTTATCATCGGGCATATCACGAAGGAAGGAGGTATAGCCGGGCCCAAATTACTGGAGCACATAGTAGATGTCGTACTTCAATTTGAAGGGGACCAGCATTACGCATACCGCATTATCCGGACGTTAAAAAACAGATTTGGTTCCACTGATGAAATTGGCATATATGCGATGGATATTCACGGTCTCAGGGAGATCTCCAATCCATCTGAACTTTTAATTTCGCCTGATGACGACCACCTCAGCGGCAGTGCGGTTGCTGCTTCGGTAGAAGGTCTGAGGCCTTTACTTCTGGAGGTTCAGGCCCTTGTGAGTCCGGCTATATACGGTACACCTCAACGATCTGCCACCGGATTTGATCTGCGCCGATTATCTATGCTGCTTGCTGTGTTAGAAAAAAGATGTGGTCTGACCTTTGGGCAAAATGATGTTTTTTTGAATATTGCCGGCGGAATAAAAGTGACGGACCCTTCTATTGATCTGGCGGTTGTTTCTGCATTGATTTCGTCGCTTCAGGATATCCATATCAGTAAAAAAATATGTTTTGCCGGGGAGGTAGGCCTGTCGGGAGAAATCCGTCCTGTGAGCAGGGTAGAGCAACGAATTCAGGAGGCAGGCAGGTTGGGTTTTGACGCCATTTATATATCAAAATATAAAGCTGAGCTCTTACCCAAAAAGAACTATGGTGTTGAAGTCAGGATGCTTTCCAGAGTTGACGATTTGTTACGAGAAATTTTTGCCTGATGACGGATGATTCGTTGCGGCAATTATCCTTTAAAAATCCAATCATTATCTATGACGGGGTGTGTCATTTGTGTGATTCTTCGATAAAATTTATAGTTAGAAGAGACAAAAAAGCCGTTTTTCTGTTCAGCACCACTGAATATATCCTAAAAAATAAATTACTGGAAATCAACTCAAACAGTGTTACCCTTTTTGAAGATGGCAAAACATATGAAAAAAGTGAAGCGGTTATCCGCATCCTGGAAATACTTGGGCATGCCCATACCATTTTCTCCTATTTGCTCAGACTGATTCCAGCCTTTTTAAGAAATAAAGGGTATGACATCCTGGCAAAAAACCGATACCGGTGGTTCGGGCGGTATAACCATTGTCCGGTTCCTGATATAAGTTTTAAAAAAAGAATTATAGGCTAATCTCCTACCGGAGATTAATACCTCATCCAAAATAATTTAAGCGCACTGTACGTCAATTATTCTGATTGCCTGTGCCTATACTTCCACCTCCCTGATTGTCTCCTCCCTGTTTTAAGTCTGTATTTTTAACTTTGGACTTTCTCTCTTTAAAATCCACGTTACCAAATTTATACCTGTAATTGATACCGATGGATCTGAAAGGAATGCTGAATGAAGTGCGCTGTAAAAAAGCGTCGGTATTGATGTTGGAATTAAAATATTTGTCTGCATTAAAAGGTTCGATCATAGTCAGACCTATACTTGAATTTTTAAATTCTTTACGAACTCCCATACCATAAATGGTAAATGCCGGGTTGTCGCCCTGAATTGTCCGGACCGGAGATCTGAAAAACCCAAAAAAGTCTGCTTTGAACGTGCCGGATAATTTTATTTCCCCATTTAAAAACAGGTTATATTCATAACTATTTCTTGAGGCAGGCAAACCATTTACAATTCCCTTAGCGCCATACGTAGCAAAATTTCCACCAGTTCGCAGGGTAACCAGATTTACTGTTTTTGTAATAAACGTATTGATCCCGATCGAATTATTGGTGCCAATATTTCTGAAATTATTTACCGACAGGCCATTATTGTCAATGGATAATATTTGTTCAATGATGCCATTGGTATATTTGTAAAAGAGGGAAGAAAAGGTTGTAAATCCTTTATAGGTGAAATTGTAGCCCATTTCAATCTGATGCACCACTTCCGGATTCAGATAAGGATTTCCTTCGGTCCTGTTCAGAAAATCGCTGTTATTGTTGAAAGGATTAATGTACTGTAAACTGGGGCGCTGAATACGCTGACTGTACGATAATTTGAGGGTCCTAAAGTTTTTAAACGTTCGGCTTATCGTCAGATTGGGGAGGAAATTATCATAACCTATGCCACTGAAATTAAGCGAGTCCAGCACGTTAAATTTACCGCTTATATTTGTTTTTTCGTATCTAGCCCCCGCTATCAGAGAATATTTTTTTGCCAGTAGAAAATTCAGTGAGGCATATCCTGCATACACATCCTGATCGTATTTAAAGGTTTCGGTCAGCGGTTGGTAACCTGAGGGGAAGGTCAGGATTTGCGTCGTGTAATCACTTATAATGTTCCTCAATACGGCTTTTGCTCCAGTTTCAAGTTTAACAGATTTTGTAAACGGGTGGGTATAATCGACCTGTAACGTTGTTTCATGATTTACTCCTTTATTAAAAACATCATTATCCCGGTTGAGTAATTCAAGCTGGTGTACTTCTTTTACATAGGAATCCTGGTTATTATTCTGGTGGCTATACTGCACACCGAGGGAGAGTTCCTGGCCTTCCCTTTTTTCAAATTTTTTAGTGTAATCCGTATTCCAATCATAACCGCCAAAAAAGTTATCCCCAGTATTAGTTCGGGTGAAAATATCATTCAATCCCAGAGAAGGGTCATTTAACTTCCCTTCTGTTTTGCCTTCGAGATCAAATCCAAAACCGCGAAAATTGATAGAAGAGTTAATACTATTGTAGCCATTAAAGTCGTAAAAAGCGCTCAATGAACCATTACCTCCCAGTCTGGAGGTATTCTGAATACCATTTTGTTCAATAATACGAAGGCCTGAGGCGGTTAAATCTTCCCTATAAAAGGATGATATCCCGTCAGCCGGCGTGGAATAAAATACTGCAGCACCGGAGCTCAGGCCAAATCTGCCTCTGCCCAGGTTTAAATTTGTAAAAAGGCTGTTTTGTCTGTTACCCACAGAAGCATTAACACTGCCCGCAACGCCCTCAATATTTTGTTTTTTAGTTATGATGTTAATCAAACCAGCGCTGCCTTCGGCATCGTATTTGGCCGAAGGTGATGTTATTACCTCCACCTTTTTGATCTGGTCGGCGGGAAACATTTTAAGTGCATCTGCCACATTGCTTGAAAACATCCCTGATGGTTTTCCATTGATGAGAATTCTGACGTTTTGAGAACCGCGCAATGAGACATTGCCATTCAGGTCAACTGAAAGCATGGGCACCTTACGCAGCACATCTGTGGCATCGCCTCCGGCGATTGATGCGTCGTTTTCGGCATTAAACACCAATTTATCTGCTTTATTTTCAACCAATACTTTTTCCTCTTTAATTTCCACCGCATCCAGAATATAATTAGCAGGTACCAGAAAAACACTGCCTATATTGATATCGGGGTTTTTAAGTGTTGTCTCTACAGCTGCTACTTTTTTCTCGTGGTAACCTAAAAAAGAAAAGTACAAGTCATAAGACCCCGTTGCCACATTATCCAATTTAAAAGTACCTGACTCCTCGGTCAAAACACCGTCGATTACGATTGAACTTCCTTTTTTCTTTAGTGAAATAGTAGCGAAGCCAACCGCTTCTCTGGTTAAGGAGTCCATTACTTTTCCTTCAATTTTACCTTTGATTGATGGGCCTTTATTGCCCCCACCCATAGGAAACTGTGCATTTAAGGAAATAAAATACGATAAGAAAAGGGATAAAAAAATATATTTCACGACCGATGGATTTGATACAAAAATTGACAATACAATGACAAATGTATGTTTATTGTTTTAAGCATGCCCATTATTATAGATAAATGGTGCAATTTAGACTATAAAAGCCAGCATTTTGAGTTGAAATAATACCTATTACAACCTGATCACATAGTTATAATTCACTTGTTTTGCCGGGGGTGCGTCATTCAGCACTACCGGTGTATAATTTATAGTATAATTTATTTGCATTTCCGTATTCACGTGCTCAGCCTGTTTTTTATCCTCCGTTAATGGGGCGCTTTGGACTTCATTTAAATGAAAGTGAATACGTATCGTTTTATGAAACGTAACTTTCAAGTGCCTTGGGGTTTTAGGAACAATAAATTTAAGCAATTTAACGACCCTTGCCGCTTCTTCATTGCAAGCCTCATCCAAACCTCCGATGATTTTAGTATCCGTTACTTCGCCTTTGTAGTTAATGTCGTATTTAATATGGACGTCACCTTCAATTTTATTCAATTTTGAGATTTCCGGATAGCGCAGCTGAAGGCTGACAAATTCCCTGAGCGCCTTTTCTCCGCCCTTATAATAAGGTTGCTTTATAAAACTTTCTTCTTTGCGCTCCTTTTTCATTTTCTACTCTTGTTTATAACTCAATCTATAGATAACATCGGCATAATCATCTGAAATCAGGACAGAACCATCCGGCAGCACTTCCAAATCAACCGGACGTCCCCACACGTCGTCCGTGGCAGCATTAAGCCATCCTGTGATAAAAGGTGTAGAAGAACTAACTGAACCATCCGCATTCAGTGTAATACGCATGATGTCGTAACCACTTTTTTTGCTTCGGTTCCAAGAGCCATGTCTGGCGATAAAAATATTGTTTTTATACTCGTCAGGAAATAAATTACCTGTATAAAATGTCATTCCAAGCGGGGCGGTATGCGGCCCCATTTTAGCGACCGGTGGTGTAAACTCTTCACATTTTCTGGTTTTCCCAAATTCGGGATCTGCGACATCCCCCTGATGGCAGTAAGGGTATCCAAAATGCATTTTATCTTTTGTTGCACGGTTGAGTTCACATTCGGGGATGTCATCTCCCATCAGGTCACGTCCATTATCAGTAAAATACAGTTCTTTTGTGACGGGGTGCCAGTCAAAACCCACACTATTCCGGATTCCGGAATGCACCATTTCCATTCCTGTTCCATCCGTATTTAATCTTGTAATCGACGCGTAAACCGGATTTGCTGATTCACAAATATTACATGGTGCGCCAACAGGAACATACAATTTACCATCCGGGCCAAAAGCAATGTATTTCCAGCCATGGTGGGTCTCTACCGGATATTTGTCATAGACAACTATGGGTGTACCCGGATTTTCAAGATTTGCTTCAATATTTTCAATTTTTAAAATTCGGTTTACTTCGGCAATAAACAGGGTACCATCTTTGAAGGCGACTCCATTGGGCATATTGGCTTTTGAAAGTAAGGTATACCTTTTATCGGCCACATTATCTCCATCCGTATCCTTCAATGCATACACATTCCCTTCAGACCGGGTGCTAACAAACAGGGTTCCATCGGGAGAATAACACAATGAACGGGCATTAACCACACTGTCTGCAAATACAGCAATTGAAAATCCTTTTGGCATTTGCAGTTTATCCAAAGGAATGTGGCCTTCCGTATCGGGTGAAAGTATACCTAATGGCGGGTTTATATTGTATTTAATTTTAACCAGCCATAAAATAAGTCCTACAACAATAATTGCTGCAAGTATCCATTTGAAGTATTTCATTATTCAGATATTCGTTTTCAATGATGTAAAATAAAATGATTTCAAAGGTAGTATACAGATTGGATTATATTTCCTTTTTTTAACCCAAAATACGCATTAGAAATTTACTGCGACAAAATCTGACTTTATATTTGTTTCAGTACTCATTTTTTTGACCTCAATGCAGCTTAGGCTGCACCTGCGGTAAAAAAAATTCCGTGCTTCACAACTATTTTGTCATATTTTCTCTCGTAACAAAGTCCAATGCGTAATTTGGGTTTTAAATAATTATATTCAGGTTATATCTTATTTTAAAAGTTCATTTTAATTAAACGTTCGTTCGGAGCTATGGTTGTTAAAGCCGGTGGAACTGGCAACAAGGTTTTTCTCTCCGCTATTTACAAAGCTGTGTTTAAAGTTAAAAAATTAGGTTAACTGCCGGGGGTGGATTTCAGGTTTATGATTTGTTAACCGGGTTTGGTTAACTGTTTTGACACCAACCATTTATTTAACCAGCCGAGCCATTACTTCCTGTTTTTTGTTGCGTGCTACAGGAACAAAGATCTCATCCTGCATGACGATTTCCATGCCTTCAGACTTGATGACCTTTCGAATAAAATCGTCGTTGACCAACCAAGATGCATGTGGTCTAAAAAATTTAGGATTGTTGAGCAACTCCTCAATATCCCTGAGATTTTTAGATAACAAATATGGTTTTGTGATTCCCGAGCAAAATATCCTGCAATAACTGCCTTCGGCTTCACAACAAATGATTTGGTTCACGTTGATAAAAATAAGTTCCTTTCCGATAGGCAATATTATTCGGTCAGGAACCTCATTGGACTTCAGATATTGAATATATTCCAGTTTTTCCTTCAGAAAAGAGGTATATTCTTTTCCTTTTCGCACCGCTTCTATTAATTCATCCTTATCAATCGGCTTTAACAAGTAGTCTATTGCATTGTACTTAAAGGCCTTAAGCGCATACTGGTCATACGCCGTAGTAAAAATTACTTTAAAATCAATCTGATCTAATTTTCTCAGTAAATCAAATCCGTTCAATTTAGGCATTTCAATATCCAGGAAAAGCAGTTCCGGCGGATTTGTCTGTATCAGTTGCAACGCATCATCTGCATTATTAAAAACACCAACTATTTTAACCTCCGGACAATATTTTTCCAACAGGATAGATAAAACATCCGTACAATATTTTTCATCATCAAGAATAACTGCAGTCATTTGAATACGTTTTGCCCTGCCTTTTCAGGGTTGGGTTATTGAAATAATTACTTTTGTACCTTCAGGGAGTCCATTATCGGATATCAGATCAACCATCTTTATTTTTGTTATAGTGCCGCGTACTTTATCCATCATATTTAATCTTTCGGTGGTTAAAGCAATTCCGTATGATTTTCTGTTATCGCCCGTTTTACTTTTAAGCTCTGCTGCTTTTTTTCTTCCAATACCATTATCGCAAATTTCAATTTGAATTTCGCCGGGTTTTGTTAATTGTAATACTCTGACAAATAGTTTTTTGGGACCCCAATCGGGTGGTGCCTGCATTAGTCCGTGCCAGATCGCATTTTCGACATATGGTTGGAGTAAAAGGGGTGGAATAATAATATTTTCAGTATTAATTTCCGGGCTTACTATAATTTCCCAATCAAAGCTATCCTGAAATCTCATTGCTTCCAAACCCATATAGAGTTTTAATGCTACCAGTTCCCGATCCAATGAAATAAAATCTTCCTTGCTGGAATCCAGAATCAATCTGATAAGTCTGGAAAATCTGGTCAGGTATTGTGATGCTGCATCGGTATCATTAACCAAAATAAATCTGTTAATAGAATTGAGGCAATTGAAAATAAAATGCGGGTTCATTTGAGCTCGCAATGCAGCCATTTCGGTTTGTGCAATTCTTTCCCGGAGTGCGTTTTTTTCTGCTTCTTCATTCAGCAGGTTTGAAATTCTTTTTTTATACGCCCAATATCCAAAACCAGTTAAAAGTAAAAAAACCGATGTGTAAAACCACCAGGATTGCCACCAGGGGTACTTAATTACGATATACACCGTTTTATTGATTTCCGGCTGATATTTAATCCGAATTTGTAAAGCATAAGACCCAGGGGGCATATTATACATGCTCATACTCATGTCTTCCATGGATTGCCAGGATTGTTTATTTACTGCGTATTCCAAATCCGGATATTCAGCTGAGCTGAGGTTTAAGAAGCCAAATGTAAAAGACAGGTTATTTTCATTGTAGTCTAAGTGGTAAATAGAATCATTGGGTACAACCCTTCCAAATAATTTTACTTCTTTCAGGTATAAGGTGCCTTTAGTACTTATTTTGTTTAAACTGTTTTTACTTATCGTGACAATATGGCCCGGGTAAAGGTTTTGTGATATATTCCCATTTTTATCCAGATAAATCCTATACGTAAATAATTTAGAATCCGGCTCTTCGCTAAACGTATGGATACGTTCTGTTTCAGGATCAAACGCCATAATACCAGATTCGGAAGTAAACCAAAAAAAACCATCATCAGTATTTTGTCCATACCTGACAGCATCGGAAAGCAATCCATCATTCGTTGTAAACAATTTCGCTTTCATATTTTTACTACTAATCTTCATTAAGCCCCGACCCGGCATCAGTAATAACACATTGCCGAATTTATCTCCGGAAATATCATTTACAAATCCTTTTTTAGTACTCTGATTGTCCAATAGCGGATAGTTTTTCACCATTTTGCTGTTTGGATCAATCACATAAAACCCGCCCTTTTCGGCTGCCAGCCATAATTTACCGGTCAGTTTATCAAAATAAAGTGCGCTGTAATTACTATCATTGATTTTCAAATCAAAATATTCTACCAGATCGCTTTCTTTCTTAATTTTAAAAATTCCTTTACTTCTTTCCCTGACATAAATATTTCCATTCTGATCCCCTACAAAATTTCTGAATTCTGTTTGTTCGCCGGCTACATACCCATTTGACAGCAACAAGTGCTCTGTCTTATATTCCAGTTCATCCAGTAAAAAGATGCCCTTGCTGGTAGAAAAATATTGTTTACCATTTGCAGCAACATAATATAATTGCAGTGAACCCAGTTTATCAGAGCCGGATTGGTCGGTAATTTTATTACAACTGGTGTTATCACATATCAGAATCCGGCCTTTGTCCCAGTCCCCAGTCAGTATTTTTCCGCTTTTAAGATATAAGCTTTGGTTATTTATAAAGCCGAATGGCAGTGGTATTTTACTTTTCCTGATCAATGCCTGTTTTTTCCTGACATGCACAAAAGGCCAGGGTTCTGACTTGAGAAAATAAAAATTATCTCCATCAAAAAAAAGATGGTTATAGGTACCTTTTACTTCATCGGGATTCAATCCATTAAATTCGAAAGGAGAAAACGTTTTTGCTTTACTACTGTATAAAAAGATTTTATCCATTCGCGTCATCAGCAAGGTATCTTTGCCAAACCAATGAATATCGAGGATCTGATCAGGAATATTGCCTGACTTTGGCGGGCAAGCTTGATGCTGCCATTGATTATTATTAGGGTTGAATGTGTAAAAACACTGATCGTAGGTGGTTATCCATAATACTCCGCTCTCATCAATACAAGAAATATAAAAAGCAAAATAATCATCTATGTTGTGATTTGGATACCAGGTAAATTTCATGGTCGGCGTATGCACCGAAAAAAGACCGTAAACAGTCAGCAACCACAGTTCATGTTTTGATTTTTTTACAATACTTTGAGAAATACTGTTTCTTTTTTCATATTTGACTGCGCCAGATTTAACTGCATATTCATACCATCCACTTTTTTTAAATTTTTTAGTCTCCGGGTCAAAAATTAAAATATCATAATATCCGCCAATCCAAATATTGCCAATATCGTCCTCTGCCATTTGGGTGTAATTGATGCCCAGAACGGGCATTACAGTGCTGTCGGGATAATAATTTGAGAATACCTGATTTTGTCTATTAAACAAACTTAATCCTTCATCGGTATTTATCCAAAACCTATGTTTGCTATCTTCCAACATACCATTACAACTGTTACTTGCAATGGTCGTTGGGTCACCGGGCCGATGTCTGAAAACATGTAAAGACCGCCCATCATACCGATTTAATCCTTTGTCACTGCTTATCCAAATGAATCCCTCTGCATCTTTGAGAATACGCCGGCAGTTTAAAGAACTCAGACCATCCTTTACATTGTATGAAGATGCTCCATATTCTGTTTGAGTCCACAGTGGTCCCGGCAACCATAAAAATACAGCTGCAAAAAGACACCACAAAGCATACGGATACTTACTCAAAAGAAAAATAATTCAATAATACTGTAAATGTAAGGGATTCGGTTTAAACTGAAAGGGCAATGATGTCATTGTTGCCAGAAATTATTACCTATGTCAGGCCTAAAAATGGTTTAATTTTAGCAAAAATATTCCCATTAAAATGAAACACTGTTGTTTGCCTGTATCAGGAGATCCCTAATTTCACCATATAAAGGCACAGCAAAAGCAAAATAAAATCGGAAAAAAAGATGCCAAAACTATAAATATGTGACTTATGCGGTTCGTTTTCAGGAAAGACCACGGTTACTTTATCATTGAGATTAAAATTTAACCAAGGCAATAAAATACCTGAAGATGAAAATCCATCTAAAGAATCCAGACTTCCCATTGTGGCCGGATATCTGTATACAGGTCTTCTTGCTTTGTATTTCTTACCATAATTTTGTTCTAAAACAGCCGTACTTGTACCCTTACCTCTAAAGCCAATAATGCGGCCTTCTACTACGCTTCCTGAAAATTTGTTGTATATGGTTTCTGTCATTGGTTTACCAACGATATACATTAAAATGAAGCCGCCGATTACCAATAAAATTCTGAATATAAAGACCGTTATTTTATTCACTGTATCAGATCTATTTACCGCAATTATATATGCTCATCAGTAAAGCTTTACTTATGCGCAACCCTGCTTTTTTGCCAATATGACCCTGACCATCCGAAGAATCAATTCCATTCACATCACTTGGGTCACTGTTTGAATTTCGGTTTTCAGGACAGATGCGCCAAACACCGCCTTGCTGGCAGCTTCCATTATTACTTTCCAATGCCTGAAGATCAAAGATCACATCCGAAACGCTAAAAGTACTTTTCATCCACTGGCCGACCTTCATTCTTGCTGCATTTCCATCATACGGTTCCACCGAATAAACCAGGGGCGGTGTAACATGGAGCATTCTAAATCCGGAAATTTTTAATTTAAGTTCATCAACCATTGCTTTATAGGCAGATTGAACCTGAGTATAATTGTCATCGTCGATGTCTGCATATCCAAATTTAAATATGCCTATTTTTACTACTTCTTTACTGTTCAGTATCTGCTCTTTGAAAACTCTTATTTTTTCATACGGATCTCCATTGGCTATTCCACCAACATCGACAAAAATTCCTCCCATGAGGCCTTTGTTCACTTTATCCCCACTTCCATAGTATTCAAAAGGGAAGCCGTTATTTTTACAGCCCTCTTCCAGGTCCTGGCCTACGGACTGGTGCAAAAACAGGGCATTCCAGTTTTTAATCCGATTTTTTTCAGCCGCGGGCAACACATCCCAGGCTTCAGAACCGGGTATTGAAACTACTCCAGGTAGTCCGGCACCTATTTCTGTATTGTTGTTATTGTTGTTGTCATCCGGCGTTTCGGTTGACGTATCTTTGTTACAAGCCATTATTGCCAACAGCAGGAACCATGTTTTAATTATTTTCATTCTATTTTGATTTAATCCGAATTATGCATTTATTCGTGATAGGAAAATTTACCATCGGTGATCACCAAAGCCGGGCCGGAGGGGCATGTCAGTGTACCTGAAAAAGTGGCTTCTACCACTGCCGGGCTTTTTGAAACTTTGGTTATTTTAACATTTACATCAAAACCCATCATGCTTCCGCAGATATAATCCTGGTCCGTCCAATTGCCCATCTGTGCTACTGAAAGATCGGCATTTCCGGATGCAAATGCATAATTGCCTATACCGTTCGTATTATAAATATTGATGTTAAATGCTTTTTCACTTTTATCCTTTTTCCCAGAGGCGCCGGCTATGATGATGGCTTTATTATACCCTTCGGGGTGAAATGCGCCAAAGATATCGTGATCAGCCGACCATTCCTTTCCGTTAATTTTCATGGTGAGGTAATTGCCTGCCTCAACGGCAGATTGCTGGTTAACATCTGCTGTAGTCTGTTTGGCAGGATTTGAGCATGCGGTCATCCATAACAGAGAAATGTAAAATACATACATAATTTGGTTTTTCATTTTATAAAAAATTATTGTTTAAAAATATATTATTGTTTTTCGAAGTGAAATTCTCCCCAATTTTCAGCGTTTGGATACAACGCATATTTTTTTGTTGTTAAATTTAATTTATCAGAAATAGTAGTAATCGAAAATCTCTGATATCCATCATTATCAATAAATAGCATGCCTTTTGATGCCATTGTAGTGGGCGTGGCAATCGCAAAACTTCCTTTAACAATTCCACCTGCATCCGTTGTTTCTACCTCCAGTTTCCATTTTCCGCTCTCGCTCGCTGTATTATTTCCAGATAAATCATGACTAATAAAAGTGCCGTCGGCTAAAATTTCATAAGCAAAAACACCCGGTTTGAGTGTAGCTGTAACGACTTTATTGCCGGCACTATTCACAGCAAAGGTTTTGCCTTCAGATAATTTCCAATAGCCTGTTACCAGAGCGGCATTTAGCTGATCTTTGGTTTTAGTTTCATCTTTTGAACAAGAAATCAATACCAACAACAACATATACATTGTTATACTTCTGAAATTGAATGTTTTACTTTTCATCATTACTTTTTGTCAAATGTAGATGGGAACGGATAAATTATTTTGAACAAGTTTGTAGTTGGTTGAACTGGGTTTGCAAGGGGTACCTATTTTCAATAAAAGTATGGGTGATGCCGATTACTTTAAAATTAAATAAGTCGGGTACTGTATATTCAGGTAATTTTAATTCTCCTTTAAAGTGTATTGCATCAGCACTATGACGAAGAACCTATCAGAATAATACATAAGGGGGTAAATCCAAAACAGGCATTCAAAATTTAATGCAAAATAAGATTGTCTTTAGGCCGAATTGTGCTTCAGAAAATCCAAGCCAAGCTTAAGATACATTCACATAGAAGAATTGCCAAATTGCATTCAATTTAGCTGAGAGATAGGAAAGCGAAGTGATGCTCTTCGAATACGAGTTGCTGATTTATTGAAGTATAGCTTTTTATAACCTCGATTTAAAACATAATACGGGCATCAATTAGATATGAGATCCCTTTTTGCGTGTCAGAAAACCGTTCATGCCCCGACTGCGGGTAAAAATTAATGCCCTACCTTTTTTGGCCGATTTTTTTTTTGTAACAAAGACCAATGTTTGATTTGGCTTTAATATTTTAATGGCGGGCCCACTATGACCATACCGTGCTCCTTAAACGGATCGTAACCATCCGGTTTTTTGATATCGCTGCCTATAGTTCTGAAAAATTCTTCCATTTTACCACATGGTTGAAAGAAAAACAGGAGTTTCCCTTCATCGCTCAGCTGAGCCCAGGTATGCGGCACTGCTTTGGGCAAAAATATCATATCCCCTTTGGTCAGTGTAAACTGTTCCTGGTTGCACTGAAAAAGATAACGTCCCTCCGCAATATAAAATATTTCGTCCTGATCCGGGTGAATGTGCATAGGCGGTCCTCCCATCTCCCGACCATAGTATTCAAATATTGATAATTCACCGCCTGTATCCTTGCCGGATACTTTGATGTCATTGGAATTTTTATTATTGAGCCTTGTTTTTTCACCAAACCGGCTTTCGTTATTTCTAACTATAAAACCGCTGGACACTTTCTCCACGGTTATATGTTCGTCGTTAGCCGATAGTCCCGGGCCGTAGTTAACAATACCATGATCGCTGTTCACTTTTGCTTTTTCCTCTTTACTCAGTTTGCCTCCAGAAAGTGTCATGAGCAGAAAAAACTCTTCCATTTTACCAGCAGGTTGAAGAAAATAAAACAGTTCGCCTATATCGGAAGTCTGCACCCAGGTATGCGGTATATTTCTCGGAAGGAATATCAGGTCGCCCTTATTCAGGATCGTTTTTTCCTGTCCTACCTGAAATATAAATTTTCCATCCAGCACATAAAACATTTCGTCCTGCTCCGGGTGGGCATGATAACTCGGACCTACTTTTTCCAGTCCGTTATACCAGAAAGCTGAAAGTTTACCCGAAGTATCTTTTGAAGAAACCTTCAGGTCATTCGGGTTTATTCCCTTAAATGGGGTAGGTACACCAAATCTGCTCTGCCCTGCTCTTAAAACAACGGCATTAGAAATTTGTAAATTCATTCCATTGGCCGTGGCATATACTACAGCAGGAATTGAAAGTATGGAAGTCCTGATAAAATCTCTACGTTGCATGGTACACGATCTATATAATTAATTGTGCAAATTATAAAATAGCCGTATCCAGTAAACTATTAAATTTGTTTCTGGCAGGTGTGAACTTGTATTCTGTATCAAACTACAGATGATTGGCAATCCGATTTAAACGACCGTGGTCACAGCTCAGGAATTACGGTCTAAAAAATCTGATCAATTTTGGTGAGCGATAATGCCATCCCGGCTTTTTACCGGAAAAATATCGGGTTCTATACCGAAGGTATCCTTATACCTGTTTTTAAGTTCCAGAATAGCGGATTCATCCAATTCCCCTTTAACCAGATTAATTGTGCAGCCACCAAATCCACCCCCCATCATTCTGGCGCCCAAAACCTCATCCAGGTCCAGTGTATATTTTACGAGCCAGTCCAATTCATCACAACTTACCTTATACATATGAGACAGGCCGTCGTGGGTTTCATAAAGCAATTCACCAATTAAAGATGTATTTTTATCTTTAAAGGCAGCTATCATATTCAGTACACGCTGGTTCTCCTGGACAACAAAACTAACCCTGTTAAACAAAACTTCGTTGAGCAAAGGGGCTATTTCAGGCAAGTCGTGCAGTGAAATATCCCTGAGTGAATGTATTGGTTTATAATATGTATTTAATAGTTCTTTAGCTTCTTCGCACTGTTCCCTTCTGTTATTATAATCTGTGTTAATCAGATTGTGTTTGACATTTGTATTAAAAAGATAAAAGCTGTGGTTTTTCAATTCAATATCAATATATGTGTGGCTGTTATTGCGGCAGTCCAAAAAGATGGCTTTATTTTTTTTTCCATTAAATATTGTAAACTGATCCATAATCCCGCCACGCACTCCATATCCTCTTTCTGCACGAAGGGCGGTATCTACCATTTCGTCCGCTGTCATATTTAAATTGTGGAGTTTATTCAGTACCGCTACAAAACCACATGTGATGGCAGAGGATGACGAAATGCCGGCTCCAATGGGAAGATTGCCGCCAAATACAACGTCAACGCCCTTTAACGGGTATGCGGACATGGCAAAAAGCACCTGCCGGAAAAATTTCTCCCAGCCGAAAGTCGTATTTTCCGTATTCCTATTATTTATACAAATATGTTCGCCGGTATCAAAAGCGAAGATGTTACAATGATCTTTCTGATTTAATGAAGCGTAAAAATGTACACCCTGTTCAATAGCAAAAGGCAAAACGAATCCTTCGTTGTAATCGGTATGTTCGCCAATGATGTTCGCTCTTCCCGGTGCATAAATTTCCACTTCAGGCGTGCCGTAATTGGTGGTAAACAGATCTAAAATATTTTTGTGCATACCTGAACTTTTAAAAAACATTTACGCAAATGATTGCATGTCCACAAACTTTCTGTATGACCCATCGTGTGTGAGGAGGTCGTGATGTGTTCCGGCCTGAATAATATTTCCATTTTCGAGGACTAAAATCAAGTCCGCATTCCGGATGGTTGAAAGTCGATGTGCTACCACAACCGATGTTCTTGCTTCCATTACTTTCTGGAGTGCCTCCTGTACCAATTTTTCTGATTCGGAATCCAGGGCTGAGGTGGCTTCATCCAAGATCAGAATGGGGGGATTGCGCAATACCGCCCTGGCAATGGTCAGGCGCTGGCGTTGCCCTCCGGAAAGCTTTAATCCTCTGTCGCCGATGCTCGTTTCGTAACCATTAGGCAACGCGGAGATAAAATCATGGGCATTTGCTACTATTGCGGCCTGCCTGATTTGTTCTGCTGAATATTTTTCATCACCAAAACTGATGTTGTTTGCAATTGTGTCGTGAAAAAGTATTGAATCCTGGCTTACGATTCCAAATAGCTGGCGCAAGTCATCCAGGTCAATATCCCTGATGTCGACCCCATCGATAGAAATAGAACCAGAATCTACATCGTAAAACCTGGGCAAGAGATCTACGAAGGTAGATTTACCTGCACCGGAAGAACCAACCAGGGCAATTACCTGCCCTTTTTTAATGTTGATGGTAATATTTGAAAGCGCATTAACGTCATTGTCCTTGTACTTAAAGCTTACGTTTTCAAACCTGATCTCCGAATCAAATGATGTTTTACGAATGGCGTCCGGTTTAGAAAAGATTTCATTGGGGGTATTCAAAATTCTTTCGATCCTGTCAATGGCTGCCAGTCCTTTCTGAATATTAAACCATGCGGATGAAAAAGACTTTGCCGGCTCTACGACCTGATAAAAGGCAAAAACGAAAGCAAAAAATGTTTCAGGTGCGAGTGCATTTTTAAAAACCAGGTTAGATCCGTACCACATTAAAATGGTGACGAGGGAGACGCCCAGAAATTCAGAAACGGGAGAAGCCAGGTCTCTTTTATTCACCACGCGAATCAGCAGGTCTCTAAAGGACTTATTTTCGGTTTCGAACTTTTTATTCTGATATTTTTCAGCATTAAAACCTTTAATAATACGCATGCCACCCAGGGTTTCTTCCACGTGTACGGTCAGGTTCGCAATGGAATCCTGAACATTGTGGGAACTTTCCTTTAGTGATGTTACAACCTTTCCTATTATAAAACCAGCAATTACTACCAAAACTAACACAAACAGTGTGAGTGCAGGGCTAATATAAATCATAAAAAATATACTGCCCAACATGATAATGGGGGATTTAAAAATCGCTTCCACTACATTTAAGACGGACCATTCCACTTCCTGGACATCGAGTGTCAGCGAAGACATCAATGCGCCTTTTCTTTCATTGGAATAAAAGCTGATCGGCAGGTCCAGAAATTTTTGGTAGAGTTGTTTGCGCAGGTCATAAATAATTCCGTAGCGCATCGGTGTGATAAAATATAGCGCACTATATCTGAACAGGTTTTTAAGGAAAAATACAACAATTAATAACAGGCACACCAGCAACAAGGCCGTTTCTTTGCCGTGTGTGTTGATGAGCAGCGACATGTAATATTTTATCCATTCATTGATATCGGTGTTAACCGGTTTTGTAACCTGTGGCAGTACTCTTCCAAACAGAATCTGAAAAAAGGGAATCAATAAAGGAATGCTTATGACTGTAAAAACAGAAAGCAAAATATTTGATAAAATACTAAGGAAAAAGCTCTTTTTATAATCCTTGATACGGGACAGCAACCGCCAAAATCCCTCCATTGTTTGGTTATTTTAGTGCATTATTCAATGCAATCATCCATATTAAACGTATTCATAAATCCGGTATTAAAATCACCTGCCCTGAACGCTTCGTTTTTCATCAACGCTTTATGAAACGGCAGTGTTGTTTTAATTCCTTCGATTACAAATTCGTCGAGTGCTCTTTGCATTTTTTTGATTACTTCCTCTCTGGTCTGTGCCCTACAAATCAATTTTGCAATCATTGAGTCGTAAAAAGGCGGAACGGTATAGCCGGCATATACGTGGGTATCTACCCTGACTCCATGTCCTTTCGCACTATGAAAAGAGGTAATTTTGCCGGGGCTTGGCCGGAATCCATTAAATACATCTTCTGCATTTATCCTACATTCCATAGCGTGCATTGTCGGATAATAATTTTTACCGGAAATCGGGAAGCCTGCAGCGACCTTGATCTGCTCTTTGATCAGATCGTGGTCAATGACTTCTTCCGTAACCGGGTGTTCAACCTGAATTCTAGTATTCATTTCCATAAAATAAAAATTACGGTACTTGTCTACTAAAAATTCGATCGTGCCAACGCCTTCGTAGTTGATGGATTTACCTGCTTTTACTGCGGCGTCGCCCATTTTTTTACGAAGTTCCGGTGTCATAAAAGGTGAAGGGCTTTCCTCGACCAGTTTCTGGTGTCTTCTTTGAATTGAACAGTCTCTTTCAGACAGGTGGATCACGTTACCGTGCTGATCCCCAATAATCTGAAATTCAATATGGCGTGGTTCCTCCACATATTTTTCTATATAAATACCGTCATTTGCAAAGGATGCTTTTGCTTCCTTTCGTGCACTGTCCCAGGCGTCTTCAAAATCTTCATCGCGATTAACAATACGCATTCCTTTTCCTCCGCCTCCGGCTGTTGCTTTCAGGATCACCGGATATCCGATCTGGTTTGCAATTTTAATGCCTGATTTCACGTCTTTCAGCAAGCCTTCGGAACCCGGTACTACAGGGACGCCTGCTTTAATCATGGTGTCCTTGGCAGTTACCTTGTCACCCATTTTATTGATCATTTCGGGAGTAGGGCCTATAAACTTAACGCCTGATTGTCGGCAGATTTCGGCAAAGTTGGCATTTTCAGCCAAAAAGCCATAGCCCGGGTGGATTGCATCAGAATTGGTGATTTCCACAGCGGCCATGATCCTAGGTATATTCAGATACGATTCGGACGAAGCGGCCGGTCCGATACATACTGCCTCATCGGCAAATCTGACATGCAAACTTTCTGAATCTGCTTTGGAATATATCGCCACTGTTTTAATGCCCATTTCTTTGCAGGTACGAATAATACGAAGGGCTATTTCGCCTCTGTTGGCAATTAATATCTTATTAAACATGAAGGATCTTTGTTTATGATTTTAAAAATCAGTAAAATGGTGGTTGCTACAATCAGACTTCAACTAAAAATAATACCTGATCGTATTCAACCGGTGAGGCGTCTTCAACGAGTACTTTAACTATAGTACCTGTAACATCGCTTTCAATTTCATTAAATAGTTTCATTGCTTCGATAATACAGACCACGTCACCCTGTTTTACCTGTTCTCCAACTTTCGTAAAAACAGCTTTATCCGGCCCTGGTGATCTATAGAAGGTACCCACAATTGGTGACTTAATTTCAACCAGATTTTTGCCTTTAGGTGCTTCGGTGGATTGGCCTCCGTTATTTTCACCGGCCTTTGGCGTGGTGGATGGAGCAGGTGCCGGTGTTTGTGCCATCTGCTGAACTGCCGGCATCATCTGTGGAGCAGCAACATATGTTTGCGGGGATCCCTTAAAATATTTTTCTGTTCTGATTTGAACTTCAAAATCTTTATCCTTCAACTTAAATTCTGTAAGGTTAGATTTATTGATCAGTTTGATAAGTTCCTGTATTTCGTTGAAATTCATAAGGCTTTTATTTTAATGGTTATGCTTTAACTCTTTCCAGATACGCTCCGGTTTTGGTATCTATTTTTATTTTATCGCCCTGATTGATAAAAATAGGCACTTTCACTTCGGCTCCGGTTTCTACTGTTGCCGGTTTGGTCACATTGGTAGCGGTATCCCCTCTGACACCAGGTTCGGTGTAAGTGACTTCCAAAACAATATTCTGAGGCATATCTGCTGTCAATGGAATATTTTTTTCCGCATGAAAGAGGATCTCGATTTCACTGCCTTCTTTCAAGAAATCCGGTCTATCGAGCATGGATGCCCCAAGGGACACCTGATCGTAGGTTTCGTTATCCATAAAATTGTAGCCATTTTCGTCATTATAAAGGTATTGAAATTTTCTTCTTTCTACCCTGACATCATCTATTTTGTGGCCTGCCGGAAAAGTATTTTCAATTACTTTACCGGTTGTGAGGCTTTTTAATTTGGTTCTAACAAATGCGTTTCCTTTTCCAGGTTTTACATGTAAAAACTCAACTATAGAATAAATGTCGCCATTTAGATTCAGACAAAGTCCGTTTCTGATATCTGATGTGCTCGCCATATTAAAATTTAATTTTTAAAAAACTCCACAAAATTAATAAAGTTCTTTGGTATACCAAACAATGTGTCCCGATGGCTATTCTTTTTTCTTCATAAAAATGATTTAGCCCTATTATAAATTGACAAAATCATAGGTCATAAATCTGATAATCCCCTTATTATTGCAGGATTTTTGACCTTTATCATATATTATGGCAGAAAAAATATCAAAAAAGGAAATGCTTCAGGAGCCCATAATTTCCTATAGTGATATCAGAAACAATCTAAAGACGGGTCAGCTTGTATTTTGTTCCGGTAAATATATGTTCAGCGGCATCATTCAGACGCTGACCTCGAGCGTGTGGAGTCATGTGGGTATTATTTACAAAGACGAAACGCTGGACCGGGTGCTCTTGCTTGAAGCAGAACCATATGTGGGAATCCGGCTAATTCCATTATCCAATTATCTTAAAGATTACAAGGGTCGAAAAAAGCCTTACAAAGGTCATCTGTTTATTGCTGATTTTATTGAGCCCATAGCCCAGGAAAATTTAAACAGGGCCATTAGTTTTGGTTTGGATGAACTAACCAGGCCTTATGATAACCGGGAGATCCTCAGAATTTTGTTCCGGATCTTATTTAAAGTGGGTAAAAAGGAAAAAAACAGAAATTATATCTGCTCGGAACTGGTCCGCGATGCGTTTGCCAAAGGGGACATATCATTTCCAATGAAGGACAGCTATATTAGTCCGATAAATATCTGGTGTGATAAAAGGGTGGTAAAAAAATACCGATTACTCTGATCTACCGATTAATAATGCCATTTAAGCAAGGTACTTCCCCAAGTAAAGCCACCACCGAAAGCGGTCAGCATTAAGTAGTCGCCTTTTTTTAATTGCGGTTCGTATTCCCACAGGCAAAGGGGCAATGTGCCTGCGGTGGTATTGCCGTATTTATGAATATTGACCATTACCTTGTCTTTGGGCATATCGAGCATGTCACCCACTGCATTGATGATTCGCATGTTTGCCTGGTGGGGTACCAGCCAGTCCACATCATTTATGGTCAGATTGTTTCTTTCCAATACCTGATTTACCGTATTGGCCATTCCTGTAACTGCTGCTTTAAAGACAGGTTTGCCGTCCTGATAAACAAAATGTTCTCTTTTTGCCACGGTTTCTGCGCTCGCCGGTTTCAGTGAACCTCCGGCTTTCATATGCAAAAATTCGCGTCCTGAGCCATCGGATCTCAATACGGAATCTATTACCCCTGTGCCATCGTCGGTCGGCTCCAGTAAAACGCCACCGGCGCCGTCGCCAAAAATAATACAAGTCGTCCTATCGGTGTAGTCTACAATCGAAGACATTTTATCTGCGCCTACAATGATCACTTTTTTATACATGCCGGACTCAATAAATTTTGCTCCTGTGGTCAAAGCAAACAGAAAACCGGAACACGCCGCGTTAATATCAAATCCAAATGCGTTTTTTGCCCCTACCTTATCCAGAATGGTATTTGCGGTATCGGGAAACGCTGTATCCGGTGTGACTGTAGCACAAATCAGCATATCAATCTCCTCGGGTGAAGTATTGGTTTTCGCCAAAATTTGCTTCACCACTTCGACGCCCATATCAGAGGTTGCCTGGCCCGGGGTTCTAAGGATGTGCCGTTCTTTAATACCGGTTCTGGTGGTAATCCATTCATCCGTCGTATCCACCATTTTTTCTAGGTCGGCATTTGATAATATATCTTCTGGCACAAAACCACCGACTCCTGTAATTGCTGCCCGGATTTTACTCATTGCACTACAAATTTTAAAACATCTTAAAAAGTTGCGCAAGATAAGGCAAATTTAAATTCATATCGTCGAAGGTTAAAAAATTATTATCAGGTAAAAAATAATTTACAAATAATTATAAATCGTAAATAGCTGAATAGCTGTACATTACAAATTAATGAAACTATGAACTATGGCTTTGGCGGCTTGCTGATCATTCTTTTGGTACAGGAATTGATATAATACTAATATGCAGTTATTCAAACTTTTACAAATTATATTATAATAACATATAATTGATAAAAACAGCGGAGCGCTGCATGACTTCCTTGAATTTATTTTTATTTATAATTTTTTAAATTTAGTACGACATGAAAAGGGTATATTATTCTCTGGTCATTTTACTTTCGGTTCTTTTCAGTACCATCACTTCGGCAACAGATATCACGGTAAATTTTGCCTCTGTCAATATTAACGAAGCGAAAAAGAAAGCCGGAGCCGAAGGGAAGTTACTTTTTATTGATTTTCATGCAGCGTGGTGCAGTCCGTGTAAATGGATGGATCAAACCACCTTTGTGGATGCGTCCGTGTCAAAGATGCTCAATGAAGATTTTGTAGCAGTTAAAGTAGACATCGATGAGATATCCGGTTTTGAGCTTAAAAATTTATACGATGTAAAATACCTGCCGACGATGCTGATCTTTAATTCGCAGGGGCAGTTGCTTGACCGGGTTGAAGAGACGTTAACGCCCAGGAAATTGGTTGCATTACTCAGCAAACATAATGCCCCTGAAAATAAGGTCATATTCCGGCATGAATTTAATACGTCGCCCACAATGACAGACAAAGCTACTGTTGTGGCAGAATCAGAAAGCATGAAACAAAGTGGTGCGGAATACACCAAATACTTTTATCAGCCGCAGACCCAATCTGCCTATCGGGTTCAGGTTGGTGTTTTTGAAAGATATCAGGGAGCCAGTGATATGGTGAATACTTTAAAACAATTTTTTACAGAACCGATCACTGTCATTAATGAATATAAAGACAACAAGGCGGTATTTAAGGTGCGTATTGGTCAGTTTACTTCCCTAGCAGAAGCTGAAAATTTTAAAAACACCTTGATGGCTGAGTATAAAATGGCTGGAATAGTTCAATGATCACCGATGGTAAAAAGATTAATTAAAAATATAAAAACCATTTATGGTTTGCAGACACAGCCGCTTCCCTTCAAAAAGGGGGCGGCTATGTCCGTTGTAGAAACGATGTCGGATGCCTATATTCTGACTGAGGGCGAAACCATCAAAGCATTTGGGTCAATGGCTGATGCGCCAGAACGCGTGGATGAAGTGATCGATGCCGGAGGCGGGCTGGTCATGCCCGCCTGGTGTGACAGTCACAGTCATATTGTATTTGCCCAAGGCAGGGAGTCCGAATATGTAAGCCGACTACAAGGCATGTCCTATGCAGATATCGCCAGAAATGGCGGTGGGATCCTAAATTCTGCCACAAAACTTCAGGCGATGCCGGAAGATGCTTTATATGAAGCAGCCAAGGGCCGGCTTGATGAAGTGATCGGTTACGGTACCGGGGCCATAGAAATAAAAAGCGGATACGGGCTGACCACTGAAAGCGAGTTAAAGATGCTGCGTGTGATCCGGAGGCTAAAGGATTCCAGTCCGGCTACTATCAAAGCCAGTTTTTTAGGCGCGCATGCCATCCCTGCCATATATAGAGACAACAGAAATGCCTATATCGATCTGGTCATTCATGACATGCTGCCCAAAGTAGCCGGTGAGGGGCTTGCCGATTATTGCGATGTTTTTTGTGATGCCGGTTTTTTCACTGTGGAAGAGACCGATCAAATTCTGAAAGCGGCGGCACAATACGGATTAAAAGCAAAAATACATGCCAATGAGCTGGCCATTTCCGGGGGTGTGCAGGTGGGTATAGCCAATCGCGCTGTGTCCGTAGACCACCTTGAAGCCATAGGGCAAGAGGAGATAGATGCGCTGTTGCGATCCGAGACCATACCCACAGTGCTGCCTTCGTGTTCGTTTTTCCTTCATATCCACGATGCGCCGGCCCGCAACATGATAGACCAGGGGCTTGGCGTTGCCATCGCCACCGATTACAATCCGGGATCCAGCCCATCGGGTAATGTGCCATTGCTGATGGCACTGGCGTGTAATAATATGCGGTTATTGCCCCATGAAGCATTCAACGGCGTTACCATTAATGGTGCCTATGCTATGGAACTGGGTGAAAGTCATGGGTCTATTGGCGTGGGCAAGGTAGCGAATCTGATCATTACCAAGCCGATACCATCGCTGGATTATTTTGTGTATGCTTTTGGAAGTAATCATGTGGATCGAGTGGTGCTGGGGGGGAAGGTTGTAGGGTAATGGTTAAATGGGGTTTAGAGTGGCGCCTTATTATCGGGTACAATGATGTTATTATGATAATTCAGGTTACAAATTGTGACGATCGATGATATATTGTTGGATCGAAGTCGGAGACTTCGACCATCGGTTTTGACAATTCAGGATACAATTTGGGACGATCGGGGGGGATATACTTTGGGATCGAAGTCAGAGACTTCGACCATCGGGGCTTTGACCATCGGTTTTGACAATTCAAGTTACAAATTGCGACCATCGGGCTTCAACCATCGGTTTTGTCAATTCAGGTTACTAATTGTGCCGATCGGGGGGATATACGGTGGGATCGAAGTCGGAGACTTCGACCATCGGAGCTTCGACTATCGGTTTTGATAATTCAAGTTACAAATTGCGACCATCGGGCTTCAACCATCGGTTTTGTCAATTCAGGTTACTAATTGTGCCGATCGGGGGGATATACGGTGGGATCGAAGTCGGAGACTTCGACCATCGGAGCTTCGACTATCGGTTTTGATAATTCAGGTTACAAATTTGGACCATCGGGGATATACTTTGGGATCGAAGTCAGAGACTTCGACCATCGGGGCTTTGACCATCGGTTTTGAAATATTGAAATTTAGAACAAATTTGGACTATAGGAACAACGCAGTTTCAGACTGTCGATCGATGATATACTGTTGGATCGAAGTCGGAGACTTCGACCATCGGGGCTTTGACCATCGGTTTTGACAATTCAGGTTACAAATTTGGACGATCGGGGGGATATACTTTAGATCGAAGTCGGAGACTTCGACCATCGGTTTTGAAATATTGAAATTTAGAGCAAATTTGGACTATAGGGGGATATACTTTGGGAGGGGCTGACTAAAAAGTCAAAGATTGAACTTATGTAGGCCCGAATAATGCACCATGTATTAGTGGGAAATATGTTTAATTTTTTGCTGTGAGATATTTTATTAGGACTTTCATTGAGTAAATTGAGTTGGTTTAAAGGTTTTTTTGTCTTTTATTCTCATTTTATGCGGTTTTAACTTGATTTATGTGCATTTTTCGTAAGTTATGGGCAAGTCCTACCAATAGCAGCTCTGTTTGCACTTTCTCTAATCCTCGTAAATGCAATCGTCTAAATCCCATATTGTGTTTTATATCGCCGAAGTACGTTTCTATTTCAGTGCTTCTTTGTGATCTCTTTTTCTTCCCTTCTTTGGATGTCAGATTGTTTCGCGCTATTTGTCTATGCCTATCTAAATTAGTATTAACTTGGACTGTTCTTCTTATGGCGTTTTTTTGAAGACACTGATCAGTAAATTGACAATCACTACAATCAGTACATTTATAATTTTTTACAGTGAACTCATATCCCGTTTTTGTAATTTTATCTATTGATCCTGCAAATACTAATATTCTGTCTTGGGGACATGTAAATGTGTCTGTGGTTTCGTCATATTTAAAGTTCTCTTTAATAAATGGGTTAATTTTGATTTTTGGCTTAGTCTCATTAAAAAAGCTTGGGTATTTCATATAATTGCCAATCCCGTTTTGCTCTAATAACTCATAGTTTTCCTCAGTTCCATATATGGAATCTGCTACTATGTTTTTCGGTAATTTTGGACTGTGTTGTAAAATACGCTCAAAATGGTGTTTAAAACATGATGCCTCGTTATTACTCTGATGGACTGTTAGATTCACAAGATATTGGTTCTCTGTTGATGCCAGTGTATTGTACCCAGGTAGCCATTCAATCTTATTTTTCATCATGACTGCACTTGCATCAAGATCAGTCTTACTATATCCACTACGTCCATTGCCAATCTGTATTTGCCTTTTATATTTGATTTGCTTGTCAATATTTTCTTGTCCTTTCCTTGCCAGGCTCTTAGCCTTCCTCTTTACGGAAGGCTTACTTATTTGATCTAGCTTTTGGTTTATTTGTTCAACTACTGCTTTCATTTTTTCAAAATCATCATCTCCTTTTGATTGGTCACCTGTGTCCAATAAATCGTATTGGCCTAATTGTAGATCTTCTTCCTTATTTAGTTCATCAATTTGCTTAAATAAGTCCGCACTCTTTTGTCTTGTTGTTTCTAAATATCTAACTGATGATTTAGTCCACACAACTTTATGCCGATTGGCATCAGCTATTATGGGAGTACCGTCGCAAAAGTAATTTTCAAACTTAATATAATCTTGCTCAAATAGATACACTAACATTTGCTCAAATATATTCTCAATATATTGTTTTGTCCTACCACTTCTAAAATTATTGATAGTCCTAAAATTGGGCTTATTCCCTCCTGACAACCACATAAAATGTATGTCCGTTTTCACAGCTCTTGCTATTCGCCTACCGGTATAAACCTTGGTGCAATACCCATATAGCAAAATCTTTAATAATACCCTTGGATGATAAGAACTCGTACCGCCTCCTTCATATAAATCAATCAGGGCGCTTAAATCCAAATACTCTACAAAGTGATTGACAACTCTTACTAATTCTTTTGAACCAATGAGTTCTCCAAGATTTGGGGGTAATAACACTAATTGGTCCTGATTATCTTGTTTAAAAACAACTTTTCTAACTATCTTTGCCATGTGTATGCTTTCTTTTGTCAGAATAAAGATACACATATTAGCCCTTATTATTATATATGATAAGGGCTTTTTTTTGACTTTTTAGTCAGCCCCCTTTTTTTGATGCGCGACAATACCTAAAGACGGCGATTAATTTAATAGCACAAGTATATACTGTTATTAAATCTTTTAAATCCCATGGCTACCTTAAAAGATGCTTTTGGATCTTGTATTTGAATTGTCAAAATAACTTAATTGAATAGTTGAAAAACTGATTCTATTAACCAAAAACAGATTTTAACATCCCGTAGCATTTCAACCTGTAAATATGGAGGTTCTATAAACCTGATTTCAAATATTAAACCTGCTGTTTGTATATTTTTGAAGGTTAATTAATGAAGCATTCTCCGTACCAGAGCCCGGTCTACCACATAAGCGAAAAATGGATGGCCTTCTAAAAATAGTTTGATCGAAAACGCAGAACAAAAAACACCGAAATTATACGTATCCGCTGTACGTTAGTTTAAAAAGTGTATTTTATTTTTATTTTATGAAATAGGCTGTTTTTTTCCCAACAACACATGCCAGGTAATGATAAGGCTGATTCCCATAAGTAATCCTCCAAGAAAAAAAGCAGCACCCGGAAATACAATAGGGGCAGCTGCAGTGGTAAAATAATAAAATACACTGGTCATCATGACAGGCCCGATAATAGTTGTTAAACTCATCAGGCTGGTAAGCCCGCCCTGAAGCTCCCCTTGCTGGTTGGGTTCAACTTTCCCTACCATATAGGATTGTAGGTTGGGCATTGCAATTCCTCCGAAACAGTACGGAATAAGGAAAACAAACAGCATCCACGTGCTCGTGGCAAACGCAAATAAAAACATGCCCAGAGTATACAGCCCAAACCCAACAACGATGCTGCGTTCAAGACCTAAAAAATGAGCAGCTTTTTGTGCCAGCCCTGCCTGCACAATAGCTACAAGGATACCTACCAGAGCTAAAGAATAGCCCACCATGGCTTCAGACCAGGCAAATCGATACATTGTAAAATAATTCCAGGTGCTTTGAACAGCATGCGAGCCAACATACAAAAATATGTAGGCAAGCAACAGGTATCTTAATTTTTTGTATTTGGTGATCTGACGGAGTGAGCCCCACGGATTGGCCCGCCTTATATCAAATTTTCTCCGGTGTTCCGGTGCGAGCGACTCTGGAAGAATAAAGTAACCATAAATAAAATTGAGAAAACTGAGTGCTGCCGCAGTATAGAAGGGTATTTTTACGCCGTACTGCCCAAGCACACCCCCCAGAAAGGGACCTATGATAAATCCAAGACCAAAGGCGGCACCGATCATACCAAAATTTTTTGATCTGTTTTCCGGACTGCTGATATCAGCGATATAGGCAGCTGCTGTGGTAAAACTGGCTCCGGTTATTCCCGCAATAATCCTGCCTATAAAAAACCAGAAAAAATCGGGCGCAAAAGCAAGGATGAGGTAATCTATTGCAAATCCAAGCAAAGAAAGTAAAAGTACCGGCCTTCGCCCATACTGATCGCTCAGATTGCCCATAACTGGTGAGAAGATAAATTGGGCCACCGCAAAGGCAAACAACAGGTAACCCCCATATTTGCTTGCCTCATTGATGCTGATGTGGTTCATTTCTGCCAGCAACTTCGGCAAAACGGGGATGATAATGCCAAATCCAATGACATCTATGAGCAGTGTGATAAATATAAAACCTATAGCTGCCTGCTTATTTCTCATGATGATCTGTTTGAATCTGTGTCAAAGATAATTTTTTTATTTTATCCCAAATGACACATTCAGTTTTGTTACGGGATAAAACCGGACAAAATAATGGTGCAGCACGGATTTTATTTGCCCGAAAGTGCCGTCTGACGGGCATGGACAACTTAACCCAATGCCCGCAAAGCGATTAAAGCTACTCGAAGAATCACAAAAATAAAAAACGCACAGCAAGGGAATCGTGGCTTTCATTTCAACCCCATATAAATTCTGTATGGTAATTATGAACTATGTAATTAATTATCTTAAACATGATAGGGCAGGTGTTCAGATTTCTTTTGTTGTAAATTAAAATTTCTATTCTTCGTTAATCGCTAAATATGAGCTAAAGAACTATTAATCATACATTTTTTTACCTTTGTAGAAGAATCAAAATTATGCTAAACAACAAACAAATAGCAACTAAATTTGACCTGCTGGCCAAACTGATGGAACTCCATGACGAAAATCCGTTTAAAATCAGGACATATGCCAACGCTTACCTCAGCTTGCGCAAGTTGGAAGGCAATCTGGCAGAAATGCCTGACGAAGAACTTGCAGCAATCAAAGGCGTTGGTCAGACCATAACGGATAAAATCAAAGAACTGCTGACAACCGGTGACATGAAAGCCCTGCAAAAGTATAGGGAAATAACGCCGTCCGGCGTGCAGCAAATGCTTTTAGTTAAAGGACTTGGACCAAAAAAGGTAAAACAGATCTGGAAAGAAATGGGTATTGATACCCTCGGCGAATTGCTGTATGCATGCAACGAAAACAGATTGGTTGCCTTTAAAGGTTTTGGAATAAAAGTACAGGATGAGATCAAAGATAAAATTGAATACTTCCTGGATGCTCAGGGCAAATTTCTATATGCACACGTACATCGTTTGGCTGATGACCTGCTTCTGGCTTTAAAAGCGACCTTTCCCGACAATAAGTTTGAGATTTGTGGCGATGTGCGAAGAATGATGCCGGAAGTGTGTGGCATTGAAATTATGACAGATCTGCCTGATGTTGATGCCCTGAAGAGCAGGGAAACAGATATTGTTTTGGAGGAAGACAAATTATGGTTTAAATCCATTCCTGTGTTTTGTTATTTTGTGGATAAAGTATCTTTTAATGCCGCAATGTTCAAACGCTCATGCAGCACACAGTTTTTAAGCGCTTTTTCAGAATCCGATCTGCAAGCCGGAGATGAATCAGAAATTTTCAGAGCAGTAGGTGCTGCTTATATACCGGCCGAATACCGTGAAAGACCTGAAATATTGCACCAGTTTTCCGGACAGGCACCCCGGCTCATCGAGTCTGAGGATATTAAAGGCGTGGTGCACAACCACTCCACATATAGTGACGGGCTGCATACACTGGCCGAAATGGCAGAATACGTAAAACAATGTGGTTACAGCTATTTTGTAATTTCTGATCACAGCAAATCAGCGGGGTATGCAGGTGGCTTGCAGGAAGAAAGCGTGTTTTTACAGTGGCAGGAAATAGAATTACTCAATAAACAATACAACGATCAATTTTTTATTTTTAAGGGAATCGAAAGCGATATCCTGATTGATGGGTCACTGGATTATTCCGACGATATCCTGAGCCGTTTTGATGTAGTGATCGCATCTGTACATGCAGTGCTGAATATGGATCTGGAAAAAGCCACCACCAGGCTGATCAGGGCAGTAGAAAATCCGTATACCCGCATTTTAGGACACCCGACAGGCAGACTATTGCTGGCCAGACCCGGCTACCCGATTGACTATAAAAAAGTGATTGATGCCTGTGCTGCCAATGGCGTTGCCATCGAATTGAATGCCAATCCGCAACGACTGGATCTCGACTGGACCTGGATACCTTATTGTATGGAAAAACAGGTTCCCGTAGCCATAAATCCGGATGCCCATTCCCGCGAATCTATTCATTACATAAGATATGGAGTAGCTGCAGCCCGCAAAGGGGGATTAACCGCGGAGGCTTGTTTGAACACAAAATCCGCCTCCGAATTCATAAAATGGCTCAGGCAATAATTTTATGGTTTGTTAAAGCTTATTGTTTTGTGTTAATTACTTGTTAATCGAAGGTCTCCCACCGGTGAAGGCCTTGTAAATTAGAATATTAAGCATAATTTTGTGTCCTAATTTAATCCATTTTATCTTTAACAATTTTAAAAGAAATCAATAATGAAAAGATTTAATTTGTTTGCTTTGCTTACTTTGGTAACAGTTTTTGCTTTCACTTCATGTAAAGAAAAAGGTGCTGATGACGCTAATGCCGCTCCTGCCACTGACACGACAGCTGTTGCTGCTACACCAATGGGCGATCCTGCAACTTTAACAGATCCTAGTGCTGCACCTGGCGCTGCTGCTGCTGCTACCCCTGTACCTACAGGCCCACTGACTTCAATTAAATTTGATCAGGACACATATGACTGGGGAAAAGTAATGGACGGCGATAAAGTTACACATGTATTCAAATTCAAAAATACTGGAAATGAGCCGTTGATCATCAGTAACGCAAAAGGAAGCTGCGGATGTACTGTTCCTGAGTGGCCAAAAGATGCGATCGCTCCAGGCAAATCTGGTGAGATTAAAGTTATATTTGATTCTAAAGGTAAAGGTGCTGTAGGTGGTAAAGAAGACTCTAAAAGAGTTACTATCACTGCAAACACCGACCCTGCTGATTCTTACCTGACTATCAAAGGTAAAATCGACAAAAAAGAAGAAGCTGCAGGAAAATAATTCCTGAGTTAAACAAAATAAATTAAAGGGCTGTTCTTTTTAAGAACGGCCTTTTTTATATTCCTAAATTTTACCCTTGAAACATTACCTCAGCCTCATTAAATTCAGTCATACCATTTTTGCCATGCCCTTTGCTATGGTCGGCTTCGTTATGGGATACCTCAGCAGCCAACGTCCGTTTGATATTAAACTGCTGCTTTTGGTAGTACTCTGCATGGTCTTTGCCCGCAGTGCTGCTATGGCGTTCAATAGATGGCTCGACCGCGATATTGACGCAAAAAACCCAAGAACCATCATCCGGGAAATTCCTTCCGGACTGATAAAGGCCAATGCCGCTTTATATTTTGTAATCATTAGCAGCTTGTTTTTTATAGCTTGTACCTGGTTCATAAATCCCCTTTGTTTTGCATTAAGTCCTGTAGCCCTCATCATTATTTTAGGTTATTCGTATACCAAAAGGTTTACTTCGCTTTGCCATTTAGTTTTGGGACTGGGCCTGGCATTGGCACCGGTTGGGGCTTTCCTTGCCGTCACAGCCACTTTTTCAGTTGTACCGGTATTACTGGGTTTTTCAGTTTTGTTTTGGGTAGCCGGTTTTGACGTCATTTATGCCCTTCAGGATGAAGATTTTGATAAAACACAACGGCTTAACTCTATTCCTGTTGCCCTGGGCAGAATCAATTCCATGAAACTTTCGGCAGCTTTTCACATAGTTTCCTCTATCGCAGTTATCCTCTCTATCTGGTTAGCGCATGGTGTTTATGAAATTGGACTGATTTCTGTTGCCGCCGTTAGCGTTTTTTTAAGCATGCTGGTATATCAGCACCTCATCATTAAACCCAACGATCTCTCGAGAGTTAACCTGGCTTTTTTTACTACCAATGGTGTAGCCAGCCTGCTTTTTGGCTCCCTCTGCATCATCGACCTCATTACATGATCTGATCACTTTTATCCAGAAAGGAAACCAAAGCCTGTACCGCCTTTGCCCTGTGGCTGATTTTATTTTTTATGGCCTGATCCAGAACCGCAAAAGAATCTGAAAATCCTTCCGGAATAAATAAAGGGTCATAACCAAATCCTTTTTCTCCGCTTTTAGACCTGGCGATGGTACCACGGACTAATCCCTCAAAATAATGGATGTTGTCCTGGCTTACACAGGCTATTACCGTCCGGAATTGCGCCTTGCGGTTGGTTTCGTGTTGAAGGACTTCCAGCAATTTGGCCATATTTTTTTCCGGGTCTTTTTCTTCTCCGGCATACCTGGCAGTTTTTACCCCTGGTGCACCGTGCAATACATCCACTTCAAGTCCGGTATCTTCTGACAAGGACATAATTCCCGTTTTATTAAACAAATACATGGCTTTGATCAGGGCATTTTCTTCCAGAGTGGCACCGGTTTCTTCAATATCTTCCATGATGCCCGCATCATGAAGTCCCCATATTTGGTACGTTGGTAATATAGCCCGTATTTCATCCAGCTTATGCGCATTGGAAGTGGCAAAAAGTAAGGTTTTCATCTTGGTTTGAGTTTCATGGTTTATCATAAGTCCTAACCATATCTGGTAACAAAAATAATTTAATTGGCTTTATGTTTTAAGCTCACGGCTCCCTGGCCCTGACCTCGGCTTACTTCCGGGCTACATCACTTCAGAAACATTTCCTGAAGTTTGCCCCACAACACCTGCTTTTTTTGGGGTACGGCATTGATCTGCCGGATACTGTCGCAAACCAGCACGTTGCGTTGATCAAAATGTAAAATGGTATACTGGCTATATTCCACCTGCAACCCAATCTGATCTGGTCTGATACCAAAAAGAAGGATGTCCTTATATTCCAGGCCCAGATTACTTAGCGACAAATGGCAATCCTGAGGAACGGTCAGAATAAAAATATCTTTTTCCGAATCGTATTTTATAGCAGTAATCATTTTTTCAAGGGTTGATTTCTCCTGATCCCCAAAACTGTCAGCGTCTGAAATGCATAACAATTTTTGCCGTCCCTGACCCTCCAGATGTATCTTGCTTTTATCCGGTTCCGGTATATCAAAGACTTCAGTAGTATGTTTAAACATCGAAATTTAATTTCTAAAAAATGAAAAATATAAAATATTGTTTGAATTTATTAAAAATAAATGCTCTGGAATAAAATTATATAAAATTAATCATACTTTTGTAGTGCAAAATAAAGACATTTTGCCGGCAAGACAAATTTTCAGTGTGATTTGCGAAAGGTATTCTTCAAAATTTGCCTCACCGAACCGGACCAATTTATTTTTTCACCCTAAATCACATACCTGATGAGTTACCAATTCAAGATTACAAGGACAGCACATTCTGCTATTTCCGGTGTAGATTTTAACCACCTTCCATTTGGTAAAACCTTCTCTGACCACATGTTTGTAGCAGATTATATTGACGGAAAATGGACAAATCTGGAAATTAGACCCGTGGCACCGATTCCGACACACCCCGGCAATATGGCATGGCATTATGGCCAGGCAATCTTTGAAGGCATGAAGGCCACCAGAGATGCCGCAGGAAATGCACTGTTGTTCAGACCGGAACTGCACGCCAAAAGAATGAACTTTTCCGCCAGAAGAATGTGCATGCCGGAGTTACCTGAAGACCTGTTTCTGCAGGCCATCCATACGCTCGTAGATATGGAAAAAGCATGGATTCCGCCTCAGGCTGGTTCAGCCATGTACATCAGGCCGTTTATGTACGCAACTGATGAAACAATTGGAGTGAAAGCTTCCGAAACATACAAGTTTATTATCTTTGTTATGCCGGTAGGACCATATTATAATCAACCGGTAAAATTGCTGGCTCAGGATACCTATGTCAGGGCAGTGGTTGGCGGTGTGGGTGAAGCCAAAACTGCAGGAAACTATGCAGCATCGCTTTTACCGGCTACCATGGCACGAAAGGAAGGCTATGATCAGGTGATGTGGTTGGATGGCATCCATAAAAAATACATCCAGGAAGTAGGTACCATGAATATATTTTTTGTCATTGGCGATGAAGTGATAACACCAAATCTGGATGGAGCAATTCTGGCAGGCATTACCAGAGATTGTATCATCACGTTGCTTAAGGATAAAGGATATAAAGTGGTCGAAAGACCCATCACTATTGATGAAGTCGTGGAAGCATATGATAATGGAAAACTAAAGGAAGTGTTTGGTACTGGAACAGCGGCCGTTGTAGCCCCTGTCGAAAAAATAAAATATAAAGACCACATCCTCCAGCTCGATCAGAATATTGAAAAGCTGAGCACGTTGGCTTACAATACAATAAATGGTATACGCAACAGGACTATTGAAGATAAGTATGGATGGATAGTTCCGGCATAATCTTCCGGAAGCGTTTAACCAGAATGATGTTTTGGAATTTTTATCAGTAATTTTCTATTTCGAATTTTGGGTAGACAACAAAAAAGCCCTGCAGTATTTTTACTGCAGGGCTTTTTTTACTATATAGAACGGACCCGTAAGGGTTATCCTCTTTTATTCAAACATGACTTTTTTCGTGAGTGTACCTCCGTCAAACTGCATCCTTACCAGATACATTCCGTTTTGAAGTGTCTCTCTTTTAAGCGTAACAATCGATGCATTGATATTATTGTAGTTTCTGACCATTCTTCCACTGATGTCATACACCGCAAGGGATCTGACAGGTGTTTCATCCGATACACTGATGTTGATGTCGGTAGTAGCCGGATTGGGTGACAATTTAAGATTTACCTTAGCATCGCTCAGGTCTTTGGTACTACTGTTGAAATCACAGTTTAGTCCCAAAGCTACACATGCTCTTGGTGCAAAGTAACCCATGATGGTGTCAATATACAACTTGGATGTAACGGAGTTTTTATTACATGTCGAAGGTGGATTGTCACCGGCAGCCCATTCCCATGGACCTGACTGGTCATCTGGAGTATTGCGGAACTCATAATATCCCAGTCTTCCACTTGGATTGCTTGCGCCATAAGGGTCATGACCCGCAGGTATGGTTTTGAATACGTCATTAATACCCAATGCATCTCCTTTTCTTGCCAGATCGCATGATCCGGAAACTTCAACTACAGGCTGTGGACCAAGTGCTGTTGGCACGTTCAGGATATCAGTTCCGCAAGGGGCAAAAGGATCCGTAGGTACATGAAATGAAATCAACGGAGCTTCACCGGCATTCATCCAGGTGGAGTCACCCAGCGCACCGCCCATATTCACACATAATTTAAAATCGGAATTATAACCAACATGGTTAGGAATACATAAGGTATCACCTATTTTAAGCTGTGAAAGGGCATTGTATGTTGCATCTACAGTGGTAACAGGTCCGGTAGCATCGATGTTTCCATTGTATGGCTCCAGTACCATAGGTATGTTACCGGCAGCGGTAGGCAGGATAAATTTACCTCCCGGCACAGTCAGAATTTCTTGGTAGGTATTCAGGTAAGCCGTAGCTAAAGAAAGATAACCTCCTGTTCCCTGTCCCCAAACAGTGATTTTTTCAGGGTCAATGCCATGTGGATTACCTAACTCAGCAGCACTTCTTTTGAAATATCGTACATAAGTACTGATATCCTGAACGCCTCTGTATGCAGCATTGATCAGGAAATATCTTCTGATCAGCTCATTCTGATCAAAAGGATTCCATCCTTGTCTGTAATTGATAACAGCTACAACATAACCCATTTTGGCAAGTCTGGTAGCAATTTCTACATTACTGGAGTCTCTCATGGTACCTCCGCATGATCCGTTGGCCGGATATGGGAAAAAGTTACCGGTATGGATGTAAATCACCAAAGGTCTGTCTGCTCTGGTATCTCCTTTTGGAGAATAAAATTGAGCAACAAGAGGCTGTCTGAGGGTATGAGCCTGACCTTGGGTTGCAATCCAGTTAAGGATGGTATAATTGGATGCCAGCGGTGTCAGGTTTGATACCTGCACTTCACTGAAAACCGGGTCAAGATACCTTCTGTTTTGCGCATCAGCAGCAAATGTAAATATGATTGCTGTGGCTAATAGTACTAAACGTGTAAAAATTCGCATGTGAAAAATTTTTTAGTAATTAATGAATTAAAATTTAGATTTGAAATCATATGTAACGGATAAATATGCCATCCTGCCAATCCGTGGACCCCCATAGGTCTGGAATTGTTTATTGTTAAGTATGTTGGAAGCCCCTAACTTAACCGTTAGATTTTGTTTGGGCATACTGTAATTTACCTGGGCATCCACCAGATCATAACTTGGAATAAAACCGGTAAATTGAGGAGAGCCTTCAAAGGTAAAGCCCTGTATCCATTTGTAATTTATATTAAAGCCCAGCGTGTTTTTTCCGCTCCCAAAGGGAATGTCCCTTCCGGATATACCAATGTTGTATTTGTGTTTTGGTGTATTAAATGCCGGCACCAAAGTAGTGTCTTTGACACTGGTGGCCAGCTCATTATAACTGTAATTGCCATTCACGGCGTAAAACCTGCTGAAATAATAGTTGTAACCCAGTGCAAAACCCTGAGAAACAACAGTCTCAAGCGAATTGGCCGCTACCCTCAGCACCCGGGTATCTGCATATTTTTTAAAAGGTATCGGCGGCGAACCCGGAAACGGAGAGATCAGAACCTCTGGAATAATCAGCCCCACCTGATAGCCAATAAAATCATTATACGCATTTACATAAGCACTGGCATCCAGATATAACTTTTCAAAAAGTGTCGTCCTGTAGCCTACCTCCAGTGTTTTTACTTTTTCAGGTTTTATTGGTGCAATATTTTTATAATCAAATGGTGTGCTTGGATTGTTTCTCCAGATGTTGAAAGACTCCAGCGTGATCAGACTGTCATAACCGGTCAGGTTTCCAATCAGCTGCGCCGGACCTACCTTTAAATTCAGATACTGATCCGAAAGCGTTGGATTTCGGATAGCTGATGAAAACGAAACCCTCAGATAGTTATTTTCGGATGGTTTCCATACCACGGACCCGGCTGGACTGAACAACAGATTGAAATTTTGATTTTTATCAAAACGAGTGGCAACGGAAGCCGTAAAGTCTCCGAACACTTTTGTAGCCCCGGCATATACGCCAAATTCTTTGTTGGTAATCCTTCCTATGCTGTCACTGAATATGGTACCTTGTGTATACGGCCTGTATATTCTTCCATTGGCACCGACAGTCAGCTCCTTGAAAAAACTAGACTTGATTTTATATTCACCATGCAAATGGTATAGGGCTGAACGGTCAAAAAACTTGGTCCCTTTTTCAGTCGAATTATTTTTTCTGGATATGATGTCATTAAACAGGGAGTCAAATCTTGGCGTTCCCGGTTCAAAGAAATTTTCAGTTTTAAAGGTTTTATTGGCAGTATTAGCATATGCAGTGGCCATTTGATGCCACTCGTCCAGCTTATCTTTATTGTCCTGTTGCCATTTGATCTGCGCATCAAAATTGTCCGCCGGATAACCCAGATCTTTCATTTTTTTAAAAACAGCACCAAGGTCATTTCTGGACCACCATTGTACATAGCTGTTCTGCCAGGCTTCATTCTCTCCCGATGCTTCCAGAAGTTTTTGTGCCGTAAAATACGGATCATACGAACTGCCTGCATCCTCATTGGTGACATAAGCGCGGATGAAGAACTTATCTTTTTTACGGAATTCAATTTTTTGCTGATAAAATTGAATTCCCTGAAGTCTGAAACGGTTGTCTCCCTGATATACCGTAGTGCCATAACCAAAATTGGACGTGAGCACCAGTTCAGGCGACTCGAAGTCTTTGGATGGACTGGTCCGGATATGGATCGCACCGCCTGCTTTTATGTTTTTTGTATTATAATCGACCAGATCTAATTCCTTATATCCCTGACGGTGAAATGAGTTCAGTCCGGCACGGGGATCGTACAGTGTAGCATAGGTACCGTAATATTCATCGCCGTAAATATTCACAGCGTTGGCACCTCCGGGATTATTGGACGGACCAAATACCCTGTTGGCATCCGAATTGGTTACCGGATCGTAATTGTCAGCGATCCAGTCATACGCTTTCAGAAAAGAAAAATTTAATTTATATCCGACCACTGCATGGCCCTCTTTGTTTTTGATCGCATCGGCAAAACGAAAGCCGGTCTCTACCAGGTCCCTTTCTCCGATTTTGATACTGGCAGACAATCCTTTACTGAAAAAAGGATTTTTTGTCTCCATACTGATGACACCATTAAAGGCGTTTGGTCCGTAAAAAGCCGAACTGGCCCCCACAACCAGATCTACTTTCTGTATATCGAGCTCAGAAGCGCCAAGAAAATTGCCAAGAGAAAAATTAAGTCCCGGAGACTGGTTATCCACGCCGTCAATGATCTGCAAAGAACGGACAGGACTGGTGCTGTTAAACCCCCGGGTATTGATCACGGTAAATCCTAAACTGGCCGTGGTAAGGTCCACACCCTTGAGTGACCCAAGACCATTATAAAAATCGGTAGAGGCTGTTTGTTTGATGGCAATCGCATCCAGCGATTCAACGGTCAGCGGTGCCGCTTTTTGTTTGTCCGAAATCCGCTGTCCTTTAATTTCGACACCCAGATCAATGGTGACAGCGTCTTCACCCATCTTTATTACTATCTTCTGGGTCGCATTACTCACTTCGTAATCCAGCGCAGTATAGCCAATATACGATATATTCAAAACGACCGGAATCCGATCTACTTTTAAGTGGAAACTGCCGTCGAAATCGGTGACAGTGCCTTTGGTAGCATCATTTTTTACAAGTACGTTTGCCCCGATTAAAGGGTCACCTGTTTCTGAATCGATCACTTCGCCCTTGATAGTGATCTGACTGTAACTAAACGTACAGGCGGCGGCTAGAATCAAAATAACAGGCGTAACTTTCTGAAATACATTCCTCATAAATGTGGCGTAAGGGATGATGGATTGTTAATAAATTGTAAAAAACAGTTGCAATGTATAACTTATTTTTGAAACCTAAAAATGTGACTATAAATTTTATTGTGGCCGGGCACTGTGCCTGAGGCAGGCAATCTGGTGTGGAGCAAATCGACCGCAAAATTATATTAGGTTACCACGTTTTATAGTGCTGGATTTTAATTATTAATTCTGATAGCACCGCTTTTATTGGTATTTTAATTTTGTATTTTCTCCTTTGGATAGATAGGAGATGTTTCATTTGGAATACAGAATTTGGCTTTCGGAAGTCAGGGTAAATCTGAAGGATCAAAATCACTGCTTCAGGCAGTGCTTTGCTACCTGCCATGGGTATTGGATGGCAAAAGTTACACTTTCCAGCAGGTAAAAATTTTCGCCACAGTTATAGCCGATATGGTCGTTGAATTAGAAATAATAAATCCTGCCCGAATGTCTTGTCCCCGTCTTTTTGAATATTTTAAATCGTTCCTTTTGGCCTTGCAACGATATATTTTGTACGTTTGTTACAAAATTTATTTTATGCATTTACCTGGGTTCACCTTGATATTAGGTTTGGTCTCTTTATTTTTTTCCGGATGCAAACAAAAAGAGCGGGCATCCCGGTTTCCTGCTCCTTCAGAAAAAACAGTCATTCACACTCAGGGCGAAGAAGGCGATCATTCTGAAGCGCGGCAGGCATGGATCGAACTGCTACATGGCGGTCCTGAAAGCGCATGGAGAAGTATGGAAAATGAAAATGCACAACAAAAATATGAGGCTTGGTTGAACTCGGATAGAAAAAGCCGGTCAGCTGAAGAAGAAGTAGCCGGCGGCAATATTCTGGGCAGGTGGTTGGAGCGGGGCAGCAGCAACAACGCAGGTAATATTATGGTGGTTGACTATGTAACAGAAACCGAAGAAATTTATGCTGTAGGCGGAGGCGGACCAATGTTCAGAGGAGATTTGTCCGGCTTTGGATGGACCCCCGTAAATGACAAATTGCGTTTTTCTACCAACCTGCTGAAAGTGTTTACCCTCGACAATGGTAAAAAAAGAATTGTTTCTGCAGTGGGTGGTATTCCCCATTATTCAGAAGATGACGGTCTGACCTGGAAAAAAGCAACAGGGGTTCTGCCAACTTCAGATGGCTGGGAAATATATAATTCCCAGGTCACTTCCGATGGGAAGATATTCTTTTTGGGTCGTAAAGATTATAATGGCACCATCAGACTGTATGTTTCTTACGATTATGGAGGCACATTCAAATCACTCAAAATTTTTAATACTTCCGATACCCGAAACGTTGCCCTGACCATGAACGGCGTGAATGATGATATTTACCTGATAGAACAAATAAACGCTACGGCTTCGAATCTGTACCTTTTTAATCCGGCAACCAAAAGTCTCGATATCCGGACACCCAATCAACCCATTAGCTTTGGTGAAAGCGGTCGTGCCAACCTGCAAGCCGTGACCTACCGCGATACGTTGTTATTGTATGCATATAAAACCGATAAAAAACTCTATATTTCCAAAGATGTGGGTAAAAGCTGGAAGTTTTGGTCTGCCCTGCCATCAGAACCATGGGATGTGGGCGTATATGTCTGCCCTTCTGATCCACGAAAAATGTTTTATGGCGAAGTGGACGCTTTTCGTTCTATCAATGGAGGTTTAAACTGGAGCAGGATCAGCGAATGGTGGCAATATTACGACGATATTTACAACAAGCTGCACGCCGACATCATGACGGTGAAGGAATTCAGGGATAAATCAGGCAAACCGTTTATTCTCAACGGCAATCATGGTGGATTGTATTACACCGAAGATTACGGCGTTACGCATATAAACATTGGCTTGTTTAACCTCAATGTATCCCAGTATTACGACGTAAGATCATACCCTTCCGACCATCGCCGTGTTTTTGCCGGTTCCCAGGATCAGGGACAACAACGTGGATTAATCGATGGCGACAATGCCGCAGAACTGTACCAGAATATTTCAGGAGATTATGGCCACATAGAATTTACTGGTAATGGAAAAAGCCTTTGGTCGGTATATCCCGGTGGTTCTATTGGTTTTTATTCGCAACCACTCAGCCAGGAGGGTCCCGTAGCCGGATATGAAATTAAGTCCTCCAATGAAACCGTTTGGATTCCACCCATCATACCCGGTCCCGATCCTTCCAAAAATATAGTGCTGGCTGCAGGCGGAAGTACAACACCTACCTCCGGTGGTTCTTATATATTACAGCTGGAATATAAAAATACAGACATTACAGCCACCCAGCTTCCATTTAACTTTGGAGTGAGCGGAGGTCAGATTTCGGCAATGGCGATCGACCCCCAGGATAAAAACCTGTGGTATGTCGCGACTACAAACGGCCATTTTTACCGTTCCTCAGACGCGGGACAGTCTTTTACCAAATCAGCGGAATTTTTATCCGAAGCCCACTACCTGTATGGTTCGTGCATTTTACCTTCTGCCGTTCACCCTGATGTCGTGTACTTATCCGGAAATGGCTATAATTACAAGCCTGTGTACAGGTCCGAAAATGGTGGTGCTACTTTTTCTGATTTCAGCAACGGGCTGCCGAAAACAATGGTCTTTAATATAGTAGCCAATGAAGACGAATCCCTGATTTTTGCCGCAACCGAATCGGGCCCCTACGTCTATATTGCGGAAAAGGAAAAATGGTTTGACCTGAGCGGCGTCACCACACCCAACCAGACGTACTGGAGTGTTGAATATCTGCCGGCCATTCAAACCGCTCGATTCGGTACCTACGGGCGGGGCATCTGGGATTTTGAAGTAAAAGAAATCCGAAGCGAGGTTCAGGAGCAGCAAACCGCTTCGTCATCCATTCTGATATATCCCAATCCGGCATCCGACCACATCACTATATCCACGGCCTCAACACACCTGCTTAGCGAAGTGTCGGTGTATGACATGCAGGGTAAGCTTTGCCTCAGGACTTCATTGCTCTTTGGCAATAAAGTATCCACAGAACGTTTAAAAGCGGGCAATTATATGGTCCATGTCAAAACAGCACAAGGGAATACGGTCAAAAAACTGACCATTTTGTGATCCGGGCGTAGGCACAAGGGCAGCATTTAGTTTAAGTTTTAGAGGAAACCACATCTTACCTTTGACTAAAACAGTACAGCTAAAAATGATTTAACCCTTCAATGTTTGAAGCATAATAGGATGCCTAATGGCAGGGCCATTTTAAAAAATTCCGGATGATTTGACCTGCGTTGTCCTGTTTTTTCAGATTGTCATGGGTTTTTCTAAGTAATTTCTAATTTGAAGTACTAATTATATTTTTATAATTAGATACCTTTGTCCGTTATTTAAAATGGAATTGGACTTTTGGACTTCGATTGGGGAGGCTTCAAAATAATTATTTCACATCCTGTTTTCGATGACATAAGCTATAGTGTGCCTTCATTCGGGGCATTCATAGTTTAGCATCATTGATGTGTAAATGGCATAATTCGGCTTAAAAAAAATATTTCGGATATGAATGGGCGATTGATTTTTATTTTTTTTGTGATTTCGTTTGGTACAGGTTTTAGTCAGACAGATACGATTACTAAAAAACTGATACTGGAAAATATTACGGTGACAGGGTATCGTCAAAACATGGCTGTAAGACAGCTCCAGGATATTCACCAGACCTATATCATCAGTGGCAGAAAAAACGAAGTGATTAGCCTCATTGGTTTGCCGGCCAACCTGGCAGAAAAAACGGGACGACAGCTGTTTGCCCGCGTACCGGGTGCTTTTGTATATGATATGGATGGATCTGGCAACCAGGTAAATGTAGCCACCCGTGGACTGGACCCGCATCGCAGCTGGGAGTTTAATATTAGGCAAAATGGCGTGGTCATCAATTCAGATTTGTATGGTTATCCTGCCAGCCACTACAGCATGCCGATGGAAGCAGTTAAAAATATCGAAATGGTGCGCGGAACCGCTGCCCTCCAGTATGGCGCTGAATTTGGAGGCATGATCAATTACGTGCTCAAAACAGCCGACACCACCAAAACCTTCGGAGCGGAAAGTATTAGCGCAGCCGGTTCTTTCGGGCTGTTTAGTACCTATAATTCTGTTGGGGGTAAGGTGGGCAAACTGACCTATTTTGGCTACTACCAAAAAAGAGTATCCGACGGCTATCGTAAAAATGGACGCTCCGTTTCGGATGCCCAGTTTATAAGTCTGGCTTACGACTTTTCCGACCGGCTCAATGTAAAAGTTGAACTCGGAAGAAGCAATTACCTGTATCGTCTTCCCGGCCCGCTGACCGACAGCATGTTTTATGCCGACCCGCGTCAGTCCACACGCTCCAGAAATTATTTTTCCCCTGAAATATATGTGCCTTCCATGCAGTTAAACTACATTTTAAGCCCGAACACGACCTTCAACCTCGTGGTTTCCGGCGTATTTGGCCAGAGAAAAAGTGTTTTGTTCGAAGGTTTTGCCGATAAATCCGATGTTATAAACCCGTCCACGGGTCAGTATGCCCCGAGAGTAGTGGACATAGATAATTTTAATTCCAAAACGGCAGAACTCCGGATGTTGCACCGGTACCATATCGGCAGCAAAAAAAGTGCCCTGTCTGTTGGCATCCGCTATTTTAACAACGACATGAGAAGAAGGCAGCGCGGACCGGGAACGACAGGTTCAGATTATGACCTTTCTGTCAGCGGGCCATTCGGCAGAGATATGCAGTATCTGAGCCACAGCATCGCTTTATCAGTTGAAAATTTGATCTACTTTACCGATAAATTTTCTGTTTCACCGGGTTTCAGGTATGAACTCGGTCAGACAGATATGAAAGGCTATATCAGCTACCTCGACCCTAATGATGTTCCAAATGTGATCAAACACCGCATCCCTGTCCTGGGCATCAACACACAATATAGATTTAACGAAAGCAACCGCCTCTATGCCGGTTTTTCTCAGGCATACCGGCCCGTCTTGTTCAAAGATATCATCCCCGGCTCCGTCCTGGAAAGGGCGAATAAAAACCTGAAAAACGCATTTGGTTACAATGCCGAAATTGGCGTCAGCGGTCTGGTCGGCACAGCATTAAAATACGACCTGACAGCTTTTAATCTCCAGTACAACAACCGTTTGGGCAATCTGGTGAAACAGGACGACGACGGAACCAACTATATCTATAAAACAAACATTGGGGACAGCCGCACCTATGGTCTGGAAGCATACGCCGAATTGTTTCCGATTAAAACAGAAACTTCCACCATTTCATTATTTACGTCCACTTCGTGGATGAAAGGAACGTACACCAGCGGTTTTGTAGCCGTTGGAAATGAAAATGTCGGTATCAGTGGCAATCAAATTGAATCGGTACCCACATGGATATCCAGAAATGGAGTCAATTTTGGCTATAAAGGGTTGTATGCTACATTTCAGTATAGCTATGTTTCCTCCAGTTTTTCCAATCCGGTAAATACGGTAAGCCCGTCAGCTAATGGAGCCAACGGCCTGGTTCCGGACTACGGCATTTTTGATTTTAATGCCGCCTTATCCTTGAAAGGGATGTATACCTTGCGCTTTGGCGTAAACAACATTTTCAACCACCAATATTTTACTAAAAGACCTTTATTTTACCCGGGTCCGGGCGTTTGGAGCTCTGATGGCAGGGGTTTGGTTGTTTCCTTCGGTATTAAAATTTGACCCGGAAGACCTGGCCTTTATCCAAGGTGAGGCCAAATATGACACGTTATTTGGTTAAAGGTAAACACCGCAACACAGTTAGCTTTTCTGTGGCAATTACATTGGATGAATCACAATGGCTGCAATAATACGTAAGTATCACAGACTGGACTAACTTAAACCGTAATACTTTTTCTATGATTTAGCCCCGAATTAAAAATGGTTCAATCTACCTTCACCCGGGATGATTCATTTTCCGAGGCACTGCTTCTGGATGCCGCATTTTTCATTTTGGTATTTCCAAACTGATAGCTGCACGTCAGTCGTAGCTGACGCGACAACTCGCGCTGGAAAAAGTTGACCTGAACATTGTCAAAACTGATACTGCCATGTGTATTCTGCGAATATAAAATGTCATTAAAACTCAGGGAAACTCTCCCTTTTTTGTCCGCAAAAGTTTTTGATATGGCCAGATTGACACCGGCTATAGGATTGATGGTGATGAATTCTTCCAGAAATTTTGTCATGTAAAACCCACCAAATTCCATTCGGATGTCTTTGGGCAGGCTGGCATTGATTTGCCAGTATGCCAGCCAGTGCCATCGGCTCGCCTTATACGTCACATCCAGATAAGTCGCATCATACGCGTTGTATATCAGTTGGTTGCCGCCAAAACCATCGATTACTTTTCCTAATTTTATCGGGAAATTGAGCTGCATTTCCAGCCGGCGCTGCTTGGCCAGGTTTTCGGCAGTGGTATAGGTTTTGGTGCCTTCCAGCTTTGGAGCATTTTCAATGATCACATCATCGGTATTATAATAAGCGACACCCAGTACAGGTTGCCCGTCGTACGTCAGATTTAGCTGACCGGTTTGGATGATTTCCGGCTTAAGATTGGGGTTGCCCCGGGTATACGTCAGCGAATCGATAAAATAGGAAAAAGGGTTTTGTTGCTGAAACCCCGGTCGGTTGACCCTGCGGCTCCACGACGATTGCAATGCCAGGTTTTTATTCAACCGGTACAGGACCCCTGCACTGGGGAACAGCTGGGTATAATTTCGGTCCAGTACCAGCTGGTCAAGTACCTTGCCGGTGATCACTGTCTGTTCAGTGCGCAGCCCTGCCGTGAATTCAAATTTATTGAGCTGTTTACTTAGCGTCACGTAAGCTGCATTGATGTTCTCTTTATACAAAAACTGATTGGATTCCGGCGCCGATCGCAGGCCGTTGCGGTAAAAATTGAGGTCATTGTCCACCGTAGCAAAACTGGTTTTGACCCCGGTTCCTATCTTAAAGGTCGAATCCAGGGGTAGCGTATAATCTGCTTTTCCTACGATAATGTGTACTGGCTGGTCTACATCCTGTTGTGACAGGGAGCGCAAACCCGGGTTTTCTTCGGAGTAAATGGTCAGATCATTGATGTTCCGGGTGTTAAATTGATTGTAATCCAGATCGGCATTAAAACTGTGACCCGTTTTTCGGTTAAAGTCATGTTTGACGTAGATATTGCCATAAAGACCACTTCGTTTTGAATCGCTGGCATTTTCTGTGATGAAGGTATTGGTTAAACTTCCGGTAGGCATATCAAATACGTTGGTGTTGTTGAACCCATCGCCCCCTCCGTTCCTGGACCAGGTTCTGAAAACAGTACCAACAGTGGTTTTTTCAGTGACATAATAGTCTGCACCGGCCCTGATATTTTTAAAAAGGTAATCCGCCCGGTTGATGTTTTTACCTTCATAGGTTTCATTGCCAATGTACCGGGTCACATTAAACACATCAAAATAGGTACCCTGATTGTAAGACATATTTCCAAACAGGTTGATTTTACCGCTCCGGTACGTCATATTGACGGATGGATTCACACGATAGTAATTTTCTTTTCCGGCATTTACGTCCGATTGGTCAACCCGGTAACCACCCAGGGTCAGTGCCGCAGACCCTTTGAACCCGAGATCGGCATTTCGCTTCAACACCACATTCAGTATAGGCCCACCGGCCGCATCAAATTGTGCACCCGGACGCGATATCAGTTCTATTTTTTCGATCTGATCACCCGGCATATCCCGCAGCAACGCATTCATGTCCGTATATGGCGACGGTTTGCCATCGACCCACACTTGCAGATTCTGGCTGCCGCCCAGCGTCACTTTATCCTGCATCACGACCACACCGGGCACCTTTTGGAGTATCTCCATAGCCGTGCCTCCCGCTGCCAGCGCACTCCCGGCCACATTCACAACCAGCCTGTCGGATTTTTGCTCCAGAAACGGACGTTTGGCTACGATCACGGTTTCATCCAGCAGTATGCCTTTCTGAAGAAAACGCAGGTCTGCCGTGGCAGTTTTATTTTCCGCTTTCAGTTCAAAGACATCGCTATACACATTGTCGTAGCCTACAAAGGAAGCCAGCAATCGGTAACTTCCCGGACTGACGTTTTCAATCACGTACTGCCCATTTTCATCAGTGAGACTGCCGCGCACCAGCGACGAGTCTTTAGCCAGCAACAACGCTGCCGAAGCAAAAGCGACAGGCGATCCGAGTTCATCGGAAATACTTCCTTTGACAATCAACTGCGCATCGACCCGCAGCAATCCCAAAAACAGACATAAAAGCGATAAAATGATTTTCATTCGTTTCTTTTTTTAGTTTACCCGCTACCGGCAGGTCGGTTTAATTTAAACATCGAAAAAAAGGCAGCACTATATTTACTGCAGTCAAAGAGATGTGTATCCGTATTTACAACAATTTTTGCCGTTTTTTCCAACGTGTATTTTAGGTTTAACCAATAATAGACGAAGGCGACCTTCGATTCGTTGCATTGCCGGAACGGTTTTTTAATATTTTTTTAAATCTTACAAACACCATTTTCCCCTTGAAACAGATAAATGCTTTGAAATGAATCAGATAAGTAAAAATATGGATGCGCAGAGGCAGTTTCCAGTTTACGGTTTTCAGTTTAGAGTTTTCATTTGACAGTGGTTGAAAGGTCAAAGGGGAACGGGACCGGATATATTCATAAGGTATCCATAAGGAATGTATGGCTTATCCATGGCTTATCCTACAAGTATGCTCGGGACAACCCTTTCAAAGGCTTGTTTTTGCGGAGTACCGAAGGTTGACCGTCTGTGGTTTTCCGGGTGGAAAAGAGATGGAATTTTATTTTTAATTCCGTTGCCCATTCCGGATGTCGGACCAAGAATATTCATAAAGTATCCATAAGTTATACTCAAAGTGAGGATGCCTGGATAACGCCAGGTAAGCATTGTATTTAAAACCATGATATAATTTTGTTTCTGATTAATATTGCAAAATAAAATAAAAGCGTTAAGTTTGTCTCAAATTCTGGATACGCACCCGTATCGGGAAATTTTTCCGGACGAGACAATACCTAACTGTTGTCTCTCCGGTTTAATCCCACTCGCTTTAAAAGAATTACACCACTGATCCAGTGCGCTGATATTTTTTCCGGATATAATCATTCCATCTAATGATATGAATCATTGACTTTCTGTAATTTCGGACTATACCTTTATGAAAATACACAGGAGTTGCTACTTTTTTAATGCTGGCAATCCCATCTCACCAAAATTTTTAAAAGATGAAAAATTTAAAGGTTTCCTTTATTGTAAAGGGTACGGAAATCAGCACATCCGACATTTTCCAAAAGTTTTCCTTTTTCAAAATGATCAAATGTGGTGTATTGATTTCTGTTTTTGCTTTGACCGCATCTTTTTTAAGCTGCGGAAAAACGGAGGGCAATACATGCGGACCGCTGACAACCTATGATAACCAAAATTATAAGGTACACCATACGGCTTGTTTTGACGGTACACTGTATCGGGACCACTATTATGAAGATGTCAAAGGCACTCCGGAGGACATTTGTGCAGATGAACACATTAATACGGAATTTGATGTAACCCTGCATGATTTGACAGATATAGACAAAATCATTTCCATCACAGCCAAAGTGTATTGGGGAGGGTTTTACGAAGAACAACTGGAACTCACCAGGTCACAGGATTTGAAACGGTTTCAGGGTAAAATTAGCAATATAGGATTAAAACAGGCCTTCCAGGATAAACCCGGTTTTGTGGGTGTACAGTTGATCGTACGGGTGGCAGGTTCCATAACCTTAGATTGTACTGCAGATGTAGATAAACTCAATCTTTTGATAGATAAGATGCAGGCAAAAGTGATATACTATAAAGAAATTTAATTCTTCTGATCGGTTGATTTAACTTAAAACAAAAAACAATGAAAAGGTTCCTTTTAATATGGGTACTTTTGTTTTCGGTTCTACAGGTGGCAAAATCGGAAACAGAACCCAACGACATGGCCGCTCAGGCCAATCTGCTTACCATCGATAATGCGCAATCGGGTGTACTCAGTGGTACCGATGTGGATGACTGGTTCATTTTAACTTTAACCCAGGGCGGCATTGTGTCCTTTACAGTACATAAAACGGGCTTTGGAAATGCCAGAATGTACCTGCTCGACGGAGACAAAACCGGATTTCCGGAAATTTCAAACCTCTATCTGGGTTACAGTGAATCCCCTGGTGAAGGCTGGACGCTCAGCTATCCGCTTTTACCCGGTCGGTATTACATTCATTTTTTGCGGTACGACCCTTCTGTTTCATATACCCTCACCCCAACTCTGATCCTGTCCGCATATGGTCAGGATAACGAACCAAACCATGTTGCAGCCGATGCGCAGGTTTTTGTTACAGGTGGCAGCGTGGGGGGCACCTTGCACTATTACCGGCCTAATGATGGCGCCGATGTAACCGATTGGTTTAAAATGGTAGTTCCTAAGGGCGGCATTCTGTCTTTAAAAATTCATAAAAAAGGCCCTGGAAATACATGGATTCGCCTCCGCGATGCCGAGATGGCCAACTACCCGGAGATTTCCAATTTTTATACCGGGTACAGTGAATCGCCAAACGAGGGTTGGACCTGGACGTTTCCGGCTTTGGCAGGCACCTACCTCTTTCAGGTTTCTGAAGGGGAATATTGGCTCGACTATAAAATGGAAGCCAGCTTAATTGCGCCCGCTTACCCCGAAGACACAGAACCCAACCAGAGTTTCGATCAGGCCAGCCTGTTTCCGGTAAACGGAACAGTGAGTGGCGCCCTCCGGTATTATGCGCCGGGCGAAGGCTGGGATTTGAAAGACTGGTATAAAATGACCATTCCCAAAGGAGGGGTATTAAATATCAGGGTGCACAAACGGGGTACAGGAAATGCCTGGATTCGTTTGCGGGACGCCCAATCTGTAAATATTCCAGAAATTTCCAATTTCTACACCGGTTATTCACCGTCCCCGGACGAGGGCTGGAACTGGAGTTTTCCGGTGCTCGCCGGAAATTACTTCTTCCAGGTGGAAGATGGGGAAAATGTGGTCGATTATAAAATGGAGGCCACCCTTGCGCTGCCGGCATGGGGTGAAGACCAGGAAGTAAACGACTCCTTGTTTTTAGCTCAAAAATTTACCGTCAACGACTCTGTGGGCGGACTGATTGGGTATTACCGTCCCGGTTTCGGATACGACGTTTGGGACTGGTACAAAATGGATGTGCCTGAAAAAGGACTGATTACCTTTAAGATCATCAAGCATGGAAATGAAAATGGTAATTTCCGTTTTCGCAATGAAACTACAGAACTGGGCACCAGCTACCTTGGTTTTGGCGACCAGAATAATACCTTCAGCAAATTGATACCTGCAGGCAAATATTACTTCGGAACCGAAAAATACGGTGGTGATTACCAATATAAGATCATTTCTGCGCTGATCCCTGTACCCGTAGCTCATTTCGGATATGCACAGACAGGCAACGTTATTGCCTTTGAAAATACCACCCTGCACCAGGCTACCTATCTATGGAATTTTGACGATGGTTCCACCGCCGAAGCCATCAACCCGCTGCATGAATTTAAAAATCCGGGCGTATTCGATGTTTGCCTCGAAGCAAAAAACGAAGGGGGCAGGGATACTTTTTGCCGTCAGATTGTCGTAGAAGGCATTAATCAGGTATTGCCCAACCGGGCAGGAAATACGGGCGATGTGACCCTCCGTATTACAGGCGGAGGCATGGATACGTTTTTTAACGTACACCTCGTTCAGAATGGTCAGACCATTATCACATCAACTTACACTGGTTTTGGTGGCAAAGCCACTATAGTGGCACTGTTGGATTTGCATGGAGCTCCTGTCGGAACCTACGACCTTGTCGTTGAAAAACCGGGAGGCGCATCTTATACGCTGCCCAATGGCTTTACGGTCATCCAGGGAATAGAAGCAAATCCGTGGGTTACAGTGAATGGCCGGGATCGTATCCTGTTCAATACATGGACCACCTACAACATCACCTATGGCAATAACGGTAACGTCGATGCCATGGGCGTCCCGCTCTGGATTGTTATCAGCAATGCCCCGGGTGTGCAAATAGACATGAGTGCCATCAACGTCGTATTACCCGATGAGGCCTATGAATGGGGCTTACAAAAAATTGCCCAGGATATGTTGCCGTACACCTTTGTCGACTCCCTATTTGGCGAGCCGTTTAATGGCAGGGTCTATGCTTATATGATTCCTTACATCTCGCCGGGTGTCACCAAAAGCTTCCCCATCAAAATTAAGACCAATCAGGATATAGAGGTGATGGCTTGGGTTAATCCACCATACTATCGTTCTCCGTTTATATCAGATATATGGGAATGTGCAAAAAAAGAATTATTGACGTCAGCAATAAAAGACGGTATATTTTCTCAGGTGAAAGAACTTTTTGGCGCACAAACGGAATGCCTCCTGAGTATCCTGGATAAAGTCAATTCATTGCGCGGCGAAGCCACACGCGAAGACAGAAAAATAGATGGCACCACCTTTGGCGTTTGGGTGTATGGCTATGGCCTGACCCTGATCAAATGCGGTCTGGCATATGCTCCGGGCACCGGCCTGGCAGCTACTTTTTTCAGCCAGTTGGCAAAAACACAAAAGAGACTGGCTCAAGCCGCTAAAATCCTGGATTGCGCCAGATTGAAGGACAATCAAAGACGTACCATCAAAGCAGTGTCTTCACTGGATCCAAACGAAAAAACAGGATTGGCCGGTTTTGGCGACGACAACTTTGTTTTATACCACAAAACCTTGCCGTACACCATTCAATTTGAAAATAAAGCTTCTGCTACGGCACCGGCACATACCGTCTACATTACTGATACGCTGGATAAAACCATATTTGACCTGAGTACGTTTAGCTTTGGCGATATCATTTTCGGCAATCAGATCATCAGCCCGCAACGAGGTTTGAAATCGTTTGTTGCCGACGAAAAAACACAAAACAACCTGGTTACTGCCCGCGTATTGGCACAGCTCGACCTGAATACCGGTATTGTGCAGTGGGTATTCCGCAGTCTCGATCCGGTAAGCCTGGAAGACATCGAAGACCCGGACCTGGGATTTTTGCCTCCGAACAAAACCAATCCCGAAGGACAGGGTAGCGTTTCTTTTACAATTCAGGTAAAAGGTGAGCCGGTACACGAAGCACAGATTTTTAATTTGGCATCCATCGTATTTGATGCCAACGAACCCATTGTCACCAACGACCATTTGCTCACCTTCGACTTGAGGGCACCCGAAAGCCGGATAACACCACTTCCGGCCACTACCCATCAGGAAAAAGTGACCATTTCCTGGTCGGGAACCGACAGCGGTTCGGGCTTGCAAAGCTATGATATTTATCTTTCAACGCCTGACGTCAAAGACAGCCTGTGGATAGCGCATACAACAGCACTTTCAGCGGAGTTTAAAGGCGAAGTCGGCAGTACTTACAGTTTCTACTCCGTGGCTACCGACAATGCCGGTAACGTTGAGTTTAAGCCGGTTGAGGCGGATGCTGAAATCAGCTTTTTGGTAGCGACAGATGAACTGGCTACAGATGCCAGCCTCACCATCTATCCCAACCCCGCCAGAGATGTTTTGTACATAGTCGCCACGGCTGACCTTTCCGGTTTATTTACCCTGACTAACCTCCAGGGCACGGATACCAGACAGATACGCATTTTGGGTAGCGGTAAAAATCAATTGCCGGTTCGCGATGTACCGGCAGGATTGTATTTCTGGACCCTTAAAAATCAGGACGGAAAAATTTGGTCGGGTAAAATTGTAATTGCACCTTAAAATTGAGAGTATAACCCAAAATACGCATTAGAAATTTACTGCGACAAAATCTGACTTTATATTTGTTTCAGTACTCATTTTTTTGACCTCAATGCAGCTTCAGCTGCACCTGCGATAAAAAAAATTCCGTGCTTCACAACTATTTTGTCATATTTCCTCTCGTAACAAAGTCCAATGCGTAATTTGGGTTTAAGCAGGCCTTCAGATTTTTTCTGAAGGCCTCTTTTTTTTATATGGAACTGAAGTGTAAAACAACATTGTATACTGCCGGAATCCCTTCCGGTACAGACACCAGTAGGGTACTACACCTGCCATCTCCCTGACAATGCTTGAAACATGAGCAGAATCATAACGTTACATGGCAGTTGTCATAGCAAATCTCACTCACATGACATTAACTTAGTATGCCGCATGGATGCAGTGGAAGGAGCAGCATCGGTGTTGGAATTATGCTTCGGGAGAGGATATACTAGCGCCTGTTTACGGAGAATCTGGAAACAATGTATAAACCAGAATGACGCATCGGACTTTGCCGAAGTAAATTTTTAATTCAGATTTTGGATAAAACAAAAAAATAAAAAGCCATGAAAAAAGGATTCTTTTCCCTTTTATTCCTGTGCCACTTGTCATTTATGGGCACCGGGCAGATCGTAAAACCCGATAATACCTTTGGAGATAAAGGTAAGGTCATAACCGGCTTTGGTTCGTCTGTTTTCCTGAACCATACACCGTTTTTTTTATCGGATCAGTCATTTATTGTGGATTTGAAAAGGGCTTCGGCTACGAGCTGGATGCGATTTGATAAAAACGGATTTAACTATCCGGATTTCGGTCGCAACGGCCGCCTCGATTTTGAAGACGACCAATATATTTTAGGTATTCAGGACCGTGATAAAATCATCTCGGGCAGGTATTCCGGTAACAGCTATGTACTGTCGCGATATCTGGGCAACGGGCAATTGGACCCGACTTTCGGCGACAACGGACAATCCGGAATAAATCTGGACAGTTTTAGCCTGCATACGTTTGCCATAGACAGCATCGATGGCAGCCTGTTGCTTTCCGGTTTCGCGGGCCGTCGTTTTGTTCTGGCAAAATGGAATACAGATGGGATTCCGGACACTTCTTTTGGAAGTTTTGGAATGACTTCCATCGTGCAGGATACGGCCTTTACAGTCAGTCTGGTCTTGGTACAACAGGATGGGAAAATTATTGTTGCAGGCAGCAGCATTACTGCTGTACTTTGGGGTCAGTACACGTCCAACCTCCTGCTTTTCAGATACCTGAAAAATGGTGAGCCGGATACGACATTTGGTAGTCAGGGAATACGAAAGATAGACCTGTTCAACCGGGAAAATGTTGACGCGCTGGCAGAGGCGGATCAGGGTAGTTTGATAGTCAGCTTCAGTGGCGATGGCGCCAATTACGTGCTCAGACTGGACCGCTGGGGGCAGACAGACCAAAGCTTCGGAAACGATGGGCTGATAAAAATAAACGAACCGTATACAGCTCAGTTTGTCAGGGTAATGGATACCGGAAAAATTCTGGTGGGAGGAAGTTTTCTTTCGGATTATTGGTACGGCGGGGCCATGAGAAGAACCTGGATGTATCGGTATGATTGGACCGGTAAACCCGATCTTTCCTTTTATCAGCAAGGGGCTTTGATTATCGACAGCCTGTATGCTACAGACTATCTGTGGCAGGATAACGGCACAATTACTTTTTCCGGATTTTTTAGCAGGCCGGGGGAGACCGTCGATCCATCGCAATTCAGAATTGTACAGATAGAACCGGACAAAGCACCCGAAACCATTTTATTGTATTCCGATATGCGCTTCGATGTGGCCGATTACTTTTACAATGAAATAGTGAAAACAACGGAGGGAGAACTTCTTTTGCTGGGCTCTGACAAAGGATTGGTTTCTTTGTGCAATATCAGCAGCCCGCACACGGTGAACAGAGACTTCGGAGTACATGGCCAAATCAGATTGGACTTTGGAATCAGCTTTGAAAAACCGGAAAAAGCGATTCTCCTGCCGGATAATAAAATTCTGGCAGTGGGTTCGACCAATGCGCGGTATAGCGGTGGTAGTTTTGATAACGGTTACCTCGTTTTGGCCCGCTACCTCGAAAATGGAGCATTGGACACCAGTTTTGGTGTGGGTGGAAAGGTGATCGACAGACGTTATTTTAACCAGTTATCTACAGCGATCTATGGTCATGGAAGGGTTTTAATTCCTGAAAAACAGGCCCTGAATCAGGATAGTGTAGTGAAAATAGTGGCCTTCAATGAAGCCGGAGAACGGGACGATAGCTTTGGGCAGGGTGGGGTGGTAAGCATACCGGGTATCAAAACGATCCTGAATATCACGGCAACGGAAGATCAGAAATATTTGATCACGGGTATTATTTCAAACGAAGCGGGCGAACAAAATAAAATATATTTTACCAGATTACAGACAAATGGAAGACCGGATTCCACCTATGGCATTTCGGGCTGGATCATAGCCGATATCCCGGCTTATTATTATTCCAATGTCTTGTCTGTCAATTGGTTGCCCGGCAATAAAGCCATGGCGCTGATTATCGGTCCGAATGATCACTATTTTTTAATTATAAAATACAACCCGGATGGCAGCAGAGATAGGGGCTTTGGAAATTATGGATCTGCAATTATGTCATTTGGTGGCGCTACGCTGGCAGACGCTGCGCTATATGTTCAACCGGATGGTAAAGTAATCCTCGCCGGAATAAACCCGGATTCAGAATTGGTAGCAGGTCGGTTGTTGAGCAATGGCACGGTTGATGTTTCTTTTGGCACCGGCGGAATCTTCAGAATACCCTGGAATTCGGATAACAGGTCCATCGTGATCGCTTTTCAAAAGGACAATAAAATTTTGATTTCAGGTTCAGGAACCGGGGATACGGATAATCTCGAAAACCATGGTTTTGTAATGGTAAGGTACTGCCCAACGGACGGATTGACAGTACCTTCGGTGTTGAGGGTTACATCCGCACTAGCTTTGATTTTCCTTCCGCAGCAAGGGATTTAATCCTGCAAAACGATGGGAAAATGGTTCAGCTAGGTTTTGTAGAAAAGGACAATGATACCGATTTTGCCGTGGTCCGGTACCTCAGCGATGTGAATTCGGGCCTGACTAAAGATGATATATTCGACATTTCCGCAATAGTATATCCCAATCCGGCAGGCAATCAGGCCACTGTGTTCTATCGCTTAAGCAAGCCACAGCAAATGAGTGTACTGCTTTACAACGCACAAGGTGAAACAGGCAGAACCTACCTCAGCAACGTCAACATCCCGGAAGGACTACACGAACAAAAACTGGATCTTTCCGGCTTAGCTCCGGGTGTTTGGTATTTGACCTTCCTTACCGATACCGGAAGCCAAAGTCTCCGTATTGTTAAAACGGAGTAGAAAACTTCCTTTGTCATGGTGAGACGGTCATGAGATCATAGTCGCTTGCAAGGTGCGGGTATTTAATTAGAATGCGCCGTTGCACCGTAAATTATCTGTTTGGGTCCATTCGGCTGGATGAAGCATAAGAAAAACGGAATTTCCCGGTACAGGGTATACCTAATTGGAGTATATTTACTGACTTGTCTCTTTTAGTGTGATGGAAATAATTTAGGATTTGGCAATCTACTATCTTTTAGATGAGTGATTATCACATGGCATGTTTGAAATTATTTCAATTGATCATTTATGATAAACTAAAAATCTCAACTCTGATTACTCTATTGCCTCAAGCCGGCAAGGCTCTCACTTTTTTTCTGCAGCAAAAAAAAGTGAGCAAAAAATGCCGCCGCTGTTTTGTCTTCTTAACGCTTAAAAGTCATCTTCCCGACGGAAACAAAAAAAACTCGCCTTTTACTTCCGTTCTTTAATTATACTTATCAATTACTTTAGATTTGTACTTCGATAAATCGTTCTTTTGGCTCAAACAGTTTTTTGTTCACTCCGTCTCCAGAGACTTTTAAACTAAAGACAAAAAGGCGGACGATATACCTTCCTCAAAAAAGTCCTTTCAACTTAGTTATTTTTTTTCTTTTTGTAATATAATATTTGAACGGCTGAACTTTTGATGGTGTCTTTACTACCTTAGTCTATATGCTAAAACACCAATTTAATGCGGTTTATTTATGAAGACAATTTGTTACAATGCTAAAAATTAGTTATTTAAATACTTTCTAAATTTACCTGGGACAAGTCAGGAAATTACCTGTTTGAGTCCATTCAGTTGGATTGAGCATAAGAAAAACGGAATTTTCCGGTACAGGGTATACCTTATTGGAGTATATTTGTTACAACCAAATATGGAATGGGGCAAAGTTTCGGATATGGATTGGTAGTCCGGCGAATAGAGGGAAATTTGATCTGTGTCATGGTAGCGCTGTATTTGGGAATAAAAAACGGAATATATGTCTGAAAAAGGCTGCAAAAAATCGCCCTTTACACGGTTCGGACTGTTTATAAAAATGGCAGTGATTGTGTTATGCGGCTTGATTCCAGCATGTACCTCCGAAGATCCTCAGCTTTGTGAAAGCCCGGATTTTAAACAAAGCAAGGGCATACAGGTGGGCACCTATCCTGACGACTACCACCACCTGCTGACCGTGGTCGTGCATCATAAAATTTGTATTATAACCAGGAACGGGATCAGAATTTATCCGGCCGACACCACACAAAGTAAGTTTGAATTGCTGGATTTAAAGATCAATGGCGCTGTCGTCAATGCCTTTGATACCATAGTTCAAATCGAAAACTCCTTTTATCGGTTTTATCCGGGCCTCGTCGCCTTTGAGCATATTTTTACACCGCCTTTTACCATCCATGATTTTTGTGTGACCCCAAACCACGGCATCGGTTATTTTTGGGGAAATGTATTTGTCGAGCCTCCCAAATTTAATTATTTTACGTTCGCTACAGGAGAAAATAAAACACTGTTTGAAACGGCTGCCTTTATTCCGGACAGCCCGCAACCGGTGTATTCCTACCAGACCTACCGGAATAAGGATACACTTTTTGTTTTGATGATTACGGGCAATAAAGACGCCCCGTTTGGCGATAATGGGGTATTTTATAAAGTGGACCTAAGCCGTGTACATATCACCGGCAGGTGGACCTATTCCGGTAAATCCAGCATGAAAATTGTCGGCTATAACGACTTTAATGTGCTGGATATAGCGTATGGCATCAGATTTAATGATTTAAGTATCATGGCCGAAGCCGCCGACTTTAATGTGGCAACAGGGGTAAGCCAAAATAAATATAGATTTAAAAATGCCTGGTACGATTCCAAATACAGCGTTAAAAATGAGTTCCTGGCCATTTCCTATCACGGCATTAATACCACCCAAAAAACTGAACTCATCCACTGGAAAACCGGAACAAAATTATTTTCAATAGATAGCCCGGAACCTTATACATCGTCCCAGGTTGAGGTATTTCACAACGAACAGATGCCATTGGTGCTTTCCAATTCAAATGTGAATACAGCCCTGGTCTTTGGTACAAATGGCTGTGTTTCCTTCGAACTTGTGTCTGAACATAAAATACAATACATTTTAGCAGCTACCGAACAAACCATTTTTGTTTTAACAGTAGATCATACAGTAGAAGCCTTTCCACTCAAATAGGAATAACACGGCAGGATGGTGGAAGTTTCCCGCCATGTTTCAAGTCTCAGCGGCAGACAGCTTATGGAAATTTTTTGTTTATTTTAATTGAATTCATTTAACCCAAATGATGTATTGGACCTTGTTTCGGAATAAAGTCAGATTTTGTCGCAGTACATTTCTGATTCGTATTTTGGGTTTAAGTCTGTTCCGCTTTTATAAAATATACCATAGAGGATAATTTTATAATAATTTGTATTGCAAGTTTTATAGCGTTAATTTCGCATGAATTTTACCAACATTTTTAAAATAAAGAATAAATGAAGTTTAATATTAGAATTGTTATCTGGCTTTTTTTATTGATCGTGTTTAATCAACATATTTTAAGTAGTCAAAATAAACAAAATCAAACAAAGCCGAAGGAAAGTTCAGATGTAAAAGTTGCCAAAAAAGAAGCTTATGCCGGGTTTCAGTTGCCGGTTCTTACTGAAAATCAAAGAGATTCCATAGCTGTAAAAACCGCAGGATTGGTGGTGTTCAATGCTACTTCAAACAGGCCACAGTTTTTCGATGGAAGTATATGGGTTAATTTTACCAATGAGCGTTATATAGGTGAACACTATGGTGGTGGTATCGTATTTTACATTGATGAGACAGGAAAACATGGTTTAATAGCAGCTCCTTTTGATCAGGGTGAAGCAGTCATTTGGGGTAATTTTAAATATCCGGTTGAATCCTATGAAACGCAATTGGGCGATGGTAAATCCAATACAAAAAAGATCGTGAGTTTTTCCAATGATTTTGACTTTGCTGCTTACATTTGTTATAAACTTAGTTTAAATGGATATAAGGATTGGTATTTGCCATCAAAAGATGAAGTTGATCTAATGTATCACAATCTAAAAGCGGCGGGTATTGGCAAATTTACCAATGAGCTGTATTGGACTTCTTCCGAAACAGACTTTGGTAATGCATGGGTTTTTAACTTTAACACAGGATTTGAAACTGAGCAGGGTATTACGAAAAAAGCACGCGTCAGAGCAATTCGCAATTTTTAATGGCTTTCTCTCACCGGAATTAAACTGAACCATCTATATCTTATCCTTTCAATAAAATAGTATCATTTCTTATCCGCTGTTTTAAAATAAACCACACGGAAACCCACATGTATGCTGTTTCTTGAAGGGTCGCGTCCATCTCTGTCTGCGACCCGGCCGCGTCCGTATCTGTAATACCATCCGCCGCCGCGTATCACTCTTTCTGTACCGGCAGATGGTCCTGTAGGATCAGACACAGGGCTTACCGCATAGTATGAACCACCATACCAATCCTGGCACCATTCCCATACATTACCGCTCATATCATAAATTCCAAGCTCATTCGGAAGTTTCGACCCAACAGGAAATGTTTGACCACCTGAATTTTCTTTATTACATGCCACTTCATCACTGTTGTTACTGCCGCTGTATCTGAAATTTTTTGATAAAATGCCTCCCCTGGCTGCAAATTCATATTCAGCTTCCGTTGGCAGGCGCCAATACCCGCCATAAGTCGCACCCAACCATTGGCAGTATTGTAAAGCATCATCATACGTGACGTTCAGGATGGGATGGTCTTCATGCCACCTGAATAACGGTGGATCCGGCATTAGCTTTTTAGTGGCTTTGCAGTAAGACCTGTATTGACTTACTGTAATGTGATATTTTGAAATACTAAAATCATTGATTTGAACATCATGAACCGGTTTTTCATCCGGATCGCATTCATAACCTTGTTCAGGTGTACATCCCATTTTGAAATTGCCACCTTTAACCATGATCACTTCAGGTTGATCCGGGATGGCAGAAAATGTGCTTAAAAAAAAATTATTTGAAAAAATTAATCCGAAATAAGTAAAATATAATAAAGCAGTCATGAGATTATAATTTTAAATTTGGGTACCATTAAGGAGAATTTTTTCCGGTAATCCAAAATAAATCCCGAAATTATAATTCAACAGTACCATGAAAAATAATTTGTTTCAAAATGAAAGCAAATTTAAGCATTATTTTAAACATGTATGTGCAGATATATGCTGCTTTCACATCAACTTTTGCGCGCATAAAATTAATCCTGTTCAAAGTCCGATGGCAGGCTCAAACTTTTTACTTTAATCACTTCTACCTGACCAACCAAACCGCATACAACGGAATAGATTTGATCCTATTTTCAAAACCAAAATTCTTTGATGAAAATCTAATGCCGAAGTTACAGTGATATTTTTTCATGAACCCATTGAAGCGCATTGATTTTGTGTTTTGCCCTTTTTTACTTCAATGTATACGTTTTACCTACTTGCCTGGCTCCATTCAGGACTAAAGGCAATCTGGATTTTTTGTTTTTCCATGCATCAAGTGCATTGTCAACATAACGAAACATAGCTTGCTTTTTGATACAAAATTACTAATTACTATGAATAAATCAAAATATTTTGATAAATTGACACCTTTAAGTGAGTACCTGATTTGTAAAACTTTCATTTTCCCACTTCCAATAGTTATAATCTCTGACTTCGATGCTTTAGTTAATCGAGTACAGGTTCACCGGAAACTCATGCCCGAAAAGAACCCATTAGTCGAAAATACAGCTTTAAACCCACTTTTGGTTACCCGGATGCTTTCGGTTATACCTATCTTTATCCCGGTTAAGAACCCGGACTTGGTGCTGCTATAAAAGGATCAGGAGGGAGAAATGAATTTGGTATTTTGCCGGCAGGAACAATCCAAACGGTACAATGGCAAATGGAGAATCTGAATTAAAACGGGTAGTTTGTGGTAGCGGGCTGAATTGTATTTTGAATATAAAAACAAGTTATGTTGCAACTGGTCGTCTTATTTTTCCTGTCGTGGCTGCTGCTGCATGTTGTAGAAAAGAGAAGTGTGGCTGTCCTGGGCTTACACCTCAACCGGCAACGGCTGAGTTACAGCAGCCTGCTTTTTTTGGTTTCCGCGGCGTGTTGCGCCCTGGGCTTTCTGCTGCGCATGTATCTGGCACAGGAAAGTTATATATGGAGTCCGTCGTTTACACCGAATTCCTTTTTTATGGAAATTTGGAACCAGTTCAGATCTGTTCTGACCGAAGAACTGATTTGCCGGGGGGCACTATTGTATATTATGATCAGGCGTTTCGGTCCGGCGAAGTCCATCCTGATTTCATCGTTGATCTTTGCAGTTTTACACTGGCTGAATGCCGGGGTGTGGGGCAACCTGACACAGATGGCGCTGGTTTTTTTATTTACCTTTGCCATGGGCCTCTTGCTGGCATACGCCTATGCACGAACCTTTTCCATGCTTTTGCCCATAGCCATCCACTTCGGATGGAATCTCACACAAAACTATATTTTCCCCGATAACCCGGCAGGACAACACCTCTTTGTTTTAGCCGGTACGCCACCCACCGTCACCATTTCTTACCTGGCCTTTTTTACCATGTTGCTGTTGCCCAAAATAAGCTTGTTTGTATTGAATACACTGATCGTCAGGCACCATGCCAAAATAACCATGCCCTGAACTTAAATTAGGTAGCCTACCGCTAAAACAAAAAAAAAGCAAACTATGATCACCGATTTGACCCTGCGAACCCTCGCCCTTGCTCTGCCCGAAGCGACCGAGGAAGCCCATTTTGAAAAAACATCCTACCGCGTAAAAAAGAAAATATTTGCCACCTACGACGCCAAACACCACCGGGCATGTCTCAAGTTGTCTTTGGCCGACCAGGATGTCTTTTCCATACTGGGTAAAGACGCCATCTATGCGGTGGACAACGCCTGGGGACGGCAGGGATGGACCATGATAGAGCTCAGCATTATCGATGAACCCATACTGGCCGATGCCCTGACTGCGGCATACATCGAGGTGGCCCCCAAAAAGCTGTCGCTACCCTTCATGCAGCATAAACCACCCGGCTGGTAAACAGACCACTACAGGAGTTTTTAAAGCGCACATCCCATCATGCCGGCACCGGTGTTGAGTCAGGCAACTACCTCTTCCGTAAATACCATATCCAGGTATGCCAACAGGTTAAATTATACATGACATTTTCCACAGATATTTGGAAAAAAACAGGCAGCAAATGCATCGGATATGTTGGCTGGATGTATATTTACATAGTTTTTTTATCAGAGTATGCGTTTGAAGGGCAGCAGCACCCATTGGAGGAATACGTTTAATATGTATCTTCTTTTAAAATGCCGCCAGGGAAACGTTGGGTTATGGGCAGTGGCAGGTGTGATATTGAATAAAAAAACAAACACAACCGGTCACCTAAAATCAAAACAATAATGAAAAAATTAAGTGTATTCACGATCCTTTGTATGCTCTTTTTGTGGTCTTGTCAGACAAACAACCCAAAGACGACCGATTCCGCTTCTGCCGAAAAAGTGGATGAAACCAAAGAAATGGAAGCGATCATGAAAACGATTGAAAAAGAGACAAGCTGTTTTTATCAGCGGGATTTCGAATGTTGGCAAAATTGTTTTGTACACGCTGGTCATGCGTTCCAGGCATGGAACAATGCCGATGGTTCTTTTGATGCGGAAACCGGATGGGAGGCTATTGCCGAAAGATCCAAAAATTATATGAAAAACAATCCGGTGCCCGAGGGCGGTAGCAGCCACCCAAAGGTGGAACGCAAAAACATGATCGTAAAATTTTACGGACCCAATACAGCCTATTTGATATGGGATCAGTACAATAGTTCGCCGGATGTCAAAACCTACACCCACAGCAAGGACACACGGATCATGGAAAAAATAGACGGCGAATGGAAAATTGTACATGTGACCGGACTCTGGGATTATAAAAACACGATACCCGCTGACAGCTTAAAATAAATAAGTTTCTATTTTAGCGCTTTTATAACTACACAGCCATAGCTGAAGCAGACCTCTTTGTTTACTTCTAAAAATTCTAAACCCGATGAATCAGATACCTAAGATAATCACCCCGACTGAAGCCGACGCCTTACTTGATACCTTAAAAGCCCGGTTTGAAAAAAACCGGAATCGCCACTCCGGTCTGCTTTGGGAAAACGTTGTATCGCGACTGCAAACCCAACCGGCAAAACTCTGGTCGCTGCAGCAAATGGAAAACAGCGGCGGCGAACCCGACGTAGTCACTTTCGACGAAAGCACAGGCGAGTTGGTCTTTTACGACTGTTCGCCCGAAAGTCCGGCCGGCAGGCGCAGCTTGTGTTACGACCGCGATGCCCTCGACGCCCGAAAGGAATTTAAACCGGAAAATAGTGCTGTCGATATGGCCGCCGAAATGGGCATAACGCTTATGGACGAAGCCCAATACCGGCACCTGCAGCAGTTCGGCCACTTTGATGCCAAAACATCGAGCTGGCTACTGACGCCCGAAGCCATTCGCAAACACGGTGGTGCCATTTTTGGCGACTACCGCTATGCCCACGTTTTTGTGTACCACAACGGCGCTCAGTCTTACTATGCCGCCCGCGGCTTCCGCGGCGTATTGCGGGTCTGACAACACCAGATGTGTATAATTAACCTTGAATATTGCGATTCAGGTAAAACCAAATCGTTGATGGCTTTGTATATATACCCATTGTTTTCTCCGGGTGCTACTTTTGCAAACGAAAAAAAACAGTATATTGATGTTAAAAATCACAAGATGACGACCAAACCTTTCCAACCGGCAAAACCGGCCAATCGCATTTTTACTTTAGATTTCAGCACCTTGTGCCGGTGTATTCTGTTACACGCCTGCATCTTACTGACCGTTGTAAACGTCAGGGCCCAAAAGACCATCAGACCGACGGAATCGATCTCCATCAGCGGCGAAATTAAAAAGGAACGAACCTATACCATCGCTGATTTATTGTCGTTGCCGGCTCTGCAGCTGAAAGACCTGGTCATTTATAACCATAAAGGGGAAATTAAAGACACGCTAACCGGTTTAATGGGCATACCATTGAAGTCGCTTTTTGTTGCATCCGATTTCAATGTGGAACAGCCAAAAGACCTAAATGAGTTTTATTTGGTATGCATCGCTTCAGACAACTATAAAGTTGTCTTTTCATGGAATGAAATTTTTAATTCCATGACTGGTGACCATGTTTTTCTCATCAGTCATGTAAAAGGGCAGAATATGGAACAAATGCCCCAACGCATTGCCTGCATCACCACCGGCGATGCCATTTCAGGCCGAAGGTACATTAAAGGCCTGACCCGGATAGAAGTGAAAAGGGTGCATTGAGGCGCTAGCGGTCGAAGTTCCTGACTTCAATCCCACAGCGCATGCCAAATTGTACAATTTTACAACAGCGTTGCTTTAGTTTAAAAATTTGTAACACGATAAATACCTATTTTACAATAAACCTGCAGCCTGACCCGCTACACAATGCATGCTTACCCTTCATGTTAAAGGGGGTGATCTGTCTTTTTTAAAGTAAATCGTAATGTTAGAAAGCCCAGAATGCCTGCTGCTAATGAGGCGATTAAGATCACTAATTTTGAATTGTTAATCACTGTTTCGTTGTCAAATGCAAGTAATGTAATAAAGATGGACATTGTAAATCCAATGCCACCTAAAAGGCCAACACCAAAAATCGATTTCCAGTGCAGATCCGATGGTAGTTTGCAAAGGCCGAACGACACAGCTAAAAACGTTAAAATTAAAATGCCCAAAGGCTTGCCCGCAATGAGACCGAGTGCAATGCCCAGACTATTATTTTCCATCAGTATTTGTGTTATATCGCTATTAAACACGATGGCGGTATTGGCTAAGGCAAAAACGGGTAAAATGATAAATGCAACCGGCTTATGTAAATAGTGCTGCAATACGTATGAGGGCGACTTTTCATCTCCTGTATCAAAGGGTATGGCGAAAGCCAGCAATACACCTGTAATGGTGGCATGCACGCCTGAATTTAGCATAAAATACCACATCGCTACACCTCCTGTTAAGTAAATAAACAGGTTTTTTACCCGTAATCTGTTCAAAACCAAAAGCAATATAAAAATTGTCATTGCAATAAAAAGCTGGGTCCAGAGTACAGTCGAAGTATAAAAAATTGCAATCACTATGATGGCTCCCAAATCGTCTATGACTGCTAATGCTGTCAAAAATATTTTTAAAGATGTTGGCACCCGGTTACCCAGCAACGATAAAATACCTAATGAAAATGCAATATCTGTTGCCATTGGAATACCTGCACCCGCTTGTGTCGGTGTTCCAAAGTTAAATAATAAAAATATGCCCGCAGGTACAAACATGCCACCAATTGCTCCAAAGATGGGCAGCAATGCATCCTTTATTTTTGCAAGCTCACCCAGATAAATTTCTCTTTCTAATTCTAAACCAATGAGTAAAAAGAAAATAGTCATCAGCCCGTCATTTATCCAGTGTTCTGCACTATGGCCTGCGAAGGGTGTCAGCCAAAAATTGTGGTAGTGACTTCCCCAACCTGAATTGGAAAACATCAACGATATAGCAGTGCAGGCTATCAAAACAAAGCCACCTGCTTTTTCGCTATTAAAAAACTCCTTAAATAGTTTCGTGGTGTTCATTGATTTGGTTTATTTCCGGTTTTTTATATGCCATCAGCCCTGTCATCATAACCAATGCTGATAAAATGATGACCTGAATAATTAAGGATTTGTCAATTTGTTCTATTTGCTGTGATATGGGAATGGATAAAAATAAAAGTATGGTAATTAATCCGCGGGGCGCAATAAATACGATTGGTCTAATCTGAACTTTGAAAATGATGAGCACTACATATCGGATTAAAAATATTCCTGCTGTGATACCTATCGCCAATAAAATGGTTTGCGAATTCAAAACATCCGCCATATCTATCAAATAGCCAAACAATATAAAAAACAATGCGCGGATCAGAAATGCCAGTTCGGTCGTTATTTCTTTGAATTTTGATACATCATTGCTGAAATTGACGGGATGAAATTTTTGAATAAATGTATAATGTCTTAATTCATCAATGTTGCCGATGAACAAACCAAAGATTAAAATAAAAATTAAAGCGGGTAAATGAAATAGTTTTGAAATACCATATATCAGCAACACCAGAATGATTATGGGAACAAATTTGACATGGTGCCTGATATTATTTAGAAATCGTGCCAGCAAAAGGGCAGCAACAAAAGAAATGACCAGCATTAACAACAATTCCAGCAGGAATTGTCCAAAAGTTTGGGTCCCGATATTGTCGTTTAATGTAATAAAATTGAAAAATATGACACCAAAAATATCAGACAAACTGCTTTCATAAGTAATAAATTCTTTTTCGTGATCTAATAAATTTTTTGCACTCGGGATAGCAATAGCACTGCTGATAATGCCTACAGGTATGGCACTTGATAAAGCCAGTTTGAGTGGTACTTGTTCAAAATAATTTAAATAGTAAGTGAGCCCGGTACTTACTAAAAGTAAAGGTATCAAAGCAACAAAGGAAGTTTTAATAATTATTGGCAGTTTAGACGGATTGATTTCTAATTCTAATGATCCTTCCAAAACAATCAGTACCAAACCTATGGTACCTAAAATTGGTAAAACAGGATTTAAGTCCGGAACCGAAATATCAAAATTTGAGGTGATACTTTTTACGCCAAAGCCCAGTAGCAATAACAAAATTACAGAGGGAATTTTTGTTTTAGAAGCCGTAATATCAAAAACATAAGCCAGTAAAATTAGAATTGAAAGTGTTATTATTAAGGAATTGGTCATATATTTAAAATGCTGGATGAAGTAAAAAATATAATTTCAAAATGATGTATTCCTGCCTTTGGCTTAAGCGATGTATTCCGATGAAAACCTATTTTTCCATTGAAATTGTTTCGAATACGCGCCGGACAGATTGATATACACAGCCAAAGATGATTTCGCCTTTAACTGCTGGTCCTTCTCCTTTGGCTTTTTTGATTTTTTCCCGATCAAAGTTATATACATACATAAAAAAAGTGCGCATCAGCAAAGGCCGAATTGCCATGAAGGCGCCTGTCTTTAACGCCATTACATGCCCAATATACACAAAATATTTAATATACGGAAGCAAAAGGCAAATAAATTGAAACTGTCAGGGTATGCGGTAACAAAATACCTTCGCTGGTCGAAGGCTCTGACTCCAACTACTTTAAGGTCCATATCAGTGCCTTTTCTTTGGTTGCCCTGAAAATAGTATGGTGTTCTTCATGGGCTTCGGGCGAATATTTCCAGGTGAGGGTTGGGCGACTTTCAGCTTGAAGTATCTCAGCCAGTTTCCCGGTATTTTCAAAAATAGTTTCAGCACCGGAGCCGGCAAACCAGAATCGTTTTTTGTTTTGTGGAAATTTGGCCAGATGATCCCTGGCGGTTTTGACCAGGTATCCGTCATTCCACCATAAAGATGGGTCAAAGGCAATATACAGGTCAAACATGTCGGGGAACAATAAAAATGTTTCCACCACAAAAAGGCCGGACAACGACTCGCCAAGGATACCCCTTTCATTTGTGGTTCGGTAACGTCTGTCGATTTCCGGGAACAATTCTTCCCGGATAAAAGCCCGGAATCTTCCGGATCCACCAACCACAGGTGCAATTTCTTTATCTTTGGCAATGGCAGTAAAACCCGTCAGATCTCTCCGCCGCTGTGTATTTGTTATGCCAACCAAAATCAGGGGCGGAATTTTTTTTGCGGCTACAAGGGCAGCAAGCGTATTGGCAATATGGGGAAAGTCTTCGTCTTTGATACCGCCATCGGCCATATACATCACAGGCAAAGAATCCGTACCTGTTTTATATTCCGGTGGTGTCCAGACGTTAATCATTCTGATTTCACCGACTTGTTTGGACGCTATTGAAAACGTATCGTGAACAGGAATAGGGTCATGGTTAATTTGGCCGGTGGCACTATGGGCCAGGGCAATAAAAATAAAAAGCAGTTTGTTATACATCCATGATTATTTTCAGTTTATATCAGATCACAGACTTAAGCGCTGATGTTACAAGCCCACCCATAGGAATGGCTCAAATGCCAGTCTAAACCAATCACCAATCCAAATTTAGCCCCTCTTATCCACAAATCCAAATTTTGTTCGAAGTCTCTGACTTCAATCCCGGCTGGCATGCCAAATGCCGGAAATTCGCAACAAATCGGTTTACAGTTTACAGTTATCAGTTTTCAGTTTACAGTGGGCGGATGTTTACAGTTATCAGTTTTCAGTTTTCAGTTTACAGTTTACAGTGGGCGGATAAAATGCCAATTCTGTGTTCATGATGTATTCATAAGGTATCCATAAGGTTACTATAGGGTATCCTGGGCTTATCCATAAGGATGGGTCGGCACAACGTCGGGACAACGTCGGGACAACCCTATCTAAGTGGTTGATTTACTAGGGATTATGAATTAAGATAAAAGGAAGATTTTGGGGGTGAAAAATGGGCAATTGGGTGATACTACATTGTGATTGCAGACAGCACATTCGACCAACGCTGAAGGGGAAGACGTTGGGGTCGAAGTCAGAGACTTCTACCAAAAGACCATTGCTGGAGATATACCGTAGTAGATCGAAGTCAGAGACTCCGACCATCGCAGGTGTATTGTGCTTATTTATGATCCTCGAATGGATTTTAAAATATAATCCCAAAATACGCATTAGAAATTTACTGCGACAAAATCTGACTTTATATTTAATTAATACCATGCCACGATCCGTTGGTCGTGGTTCTTTCTTTAATGATTGAAATCTTTCAATCATTTTTTGCTAAAGCAAAACCATTCAGTCATTCATAAGGCATCCATAGGGTTACTATAAGGTATCCAGGGCTTATCCATAAGGATGGGTCGGGACAACCTCGGGACAACGTCGGGACAACCCTATCTAAGTGATTGATTTACTAAGGATTATGAATTCAGATAAAAGGAAGATTTTGGGGGTGAAAAATGGGCAATTGGGTGATACTACATTGTGATTGCAGACAGCACATTCGACCAACGGTGAAGGGGAAGACGTTGGGGTCGAAGTCAGAGACTTCTACCAAAAGACCATGACTGGAGATATACCGTAGTAGATCGAAGTCAGAGACTCCGACCATCGCAGTTTAGTTTTCAGTTTTCAGTTTTCCGAGATTGAATGCCCTTTCGCCTTTGACCTTTCCCCTTTAAACCCCGATATGCTCCACAATGACCAAAATCATTTTTATATAACATATGGTAAAAACCCTGCATAACACATTACAATAATTTTAATATAAAAAGAAAAGATAGAATTAATATTCAAATGCTTGTTTGCTTGTCGCTTATTGGGTATATTGCAACGTTTAAAAGTTTCAGGAACCAACCTTTGAATTATGAAGCTAACAATATGTCGTGCTGAAGCACGGCATGTGGTGCCTTGTTCTATAACTGATAACCGGCCGCCACAAAAAATCAACTACGAACTACACGACCTGATAAAGGTCGATAGTCCGCAAGGCACGATGCCCTCCGGTTCAAAGCCCGTATTCCCCGTAAACTCCACCGTCAACATCTATTTAAACCAAAACCCGTCTATCTGCTTTCCGGCAGCCAGACACCTGTTTTTTGATTTTACCCTTTTTACCTCATACACTAAAAGCAATACTCGTATGAACTCAACTTTTACTTTCCGCACCGCAGCAGTTATTATGCTGTTTACTCTATCTTCTATTTTGGCCTTTGGCCAAAATGCAGTTGTTGGTACCGGCTTCTCCACAGGGTGGGGAGGTGGTTCTTGTCCGACTGGCAGTAGTGACTTTAAATATCTGGGTTTGATTACAGGTTCGGGAGCCACAGGGTCATACGGAGTTACAACAGTCGCAAACGGGAATGGGGATCAATATTTTCGCTTTGGTATCGATTGGGGGGGGACAACTGCACAATTGGCAATAACTCCAGGCAGTGATGTAGATGTGGTGCCTAACACGACATATAGCTTGAATACTGGTTGTACAACAAGTGGATCTATGAAATATAATGTACCAAATGTAGCTTATAATTATGTGTTTAAGACATTAAATGCTGGCCCGACACCAACGGGAACTTTTGTTTTTTTTGAAGTACAGGGAGCAGTACAGACTGTGGGCTCTGTAACCAGAACACCTCAATTGTCAGGTCAAAATGTTACTGTAACAGCTAACCTGAGTGGTTCTTTAAATACGGGTCAGGCTGTTTACCTGCGTTACACCAATAATGCTTATAGTACTTCCACTGTTGTACAAATGACTGGTTCAGGAACAACCTATACAGGTATAATACCCTCATCCATAAATACTCCTACAGCAAACATTTCTTATTATGTTTTTACTTCCGGAACGGCAAATGTTGCATCAGATGGTTCTAATGCTGATTTATATACCATTAATCTAAACAATAATGGTGGGACAAATTACACCTATACCGCAAACCCCATCGTTGTAGTTTCGTCAGGAGGATCTTCTACATCTGCCAGTTATACTTCTTTTGCAAATGCACTTACGGCAATAAATGGTGGTTCTGTTCATACGGGTACCATTGTTTGCAGTGTAAATGCAGGCTATACAGAAACAGCGCCTTCAGGTGGCTTTTCTATTACTGCAACCGGAACTTTGGCTAATCCAATTACTTTTGTAAAAGCAGGTATAGGCGCAAATCCAACGCTTACAGCTTTTTTAAACCCACCATTAGGACAAAGATATGACTGTGTATTAAATATAATTGGCGGGGACTATATAACAATTGATGGTTTTACGCTTCAAGAAAATTCGGGAAATACAACCGGAGGAGCTATTACCGCTCAAAGGATGACCGAATTTGGGGTAGGAATATTCGCTTCATCAACCACAAATGGAGCTCAAAACAATACCATTCAGAATTGTACGATTACTTTAAGCTCTGCAACTTCTTATCAAAATGCTATAGGAATTTTTTCTACATCGGCATCATCATCAACTAATGGGGGTCAAACAGCGGCTTCCATTGCAGGAACTAACTCTAATAATAAATTTTATTCAAATACTATTTCAGGTGTTGCTCATGGATTTTACTTTATTTCTCCTGCTCAAACCGCAACAGTATTTGAAAGCGGCAATGATATTGGGGGAATTTCTGCAGCCACAGGGAACACAATAACGTTTGGAATAAGCAGTACTGCTGGGGATTTAGGTTTTACTAGTTATTCAGGTGCAACAGCAGCAGGTGTTTATTTTAGGAATGTAGTTGGTAATTCGGTTCGATTTAATACAATTAATTCTACATCTACAAGTACTTTACCTATGGGAGGAATATTTTCAGCCAACGGTACTGCACCTACTGGTGTAACGTATACATCTACATTTAGTAATAATACAATTACTTTAACCAACGCTACAGCAGCTATGACAGGAATTGACTTCGGTTCAGGTTTATCAACAGGCACAATTGTAGGAAGCACAAATAATATTACATTAAACCAAAGCGCTACAGCAACAAATAGTTCAGCCATCATTGGGATAAAAGCGAACTATGCTTCGGCAACAAATACACTTAATGGTAATACTATAACAATAAATCAAAGTAATTCAGCCGCAGCAACAACTAGTGCAGTTACAGGTATCAATGCAGCAGGTATAGGTACTACAGTAACTGTTGGTGCCAGTGGAGCAGCAAATGCAAATACTATTACTATTAAGCAATCTGTATCGGGTGCAGGCTCCTTTGGTTCTGGCGCTATTACATATATAAATGTAAACGCTGCTTCAGGTACGGTGAATGTTGTCAACAACACTTTAAATACAACAGGTTCTACCATTCTCAGTACAGGAGCGTTAATTGGTGTATTTCAAGATGCAACAGTGACCTCATTAGTAAATGTGAAATCAAACACTATGAATGTTGACAGGTTGGCAACATCTGGGTCCATTATATTTCAATCTACTTCAGGAACACCTTCAGAAGTTGCAGACACGATTTCCAATAACACGATCACATTTACCAATCTTGCCGGTACCACATCAGCTACTGCCATAAGTTCGTTGGGTGGGCCATCATCTCCGGCTTTAAATAATAAACGAATTAATAATAATACCATCAATATTTCCGGAACAAATTCCGGTACTACTATTGGAATAACAGGTGCCTTTACAAATACTGGTGAAATAAAAGGAAATGTTGTAACAATCAGTTGTGCTGCCCCTACTGTAACTGGAATTACAACAACAGGAACTGCCATGACGGTAACGGGTAACTCGCTTTCACTGGCATCATCCACGACTTCTCCTACAGCTATGACAGGTATTGCTCTGAGTGGTCTTGGTACCACTAATATAAATAACAATTCCATTAGTTCGATGAACTTCAGTGGCATAGGTGGTGCTGGACCAACAGTATTGGGTATTAGTTATACAGGGGCAAGTACAAATACAGTCAACATCAATGGTAACAACATTTCTGGGATTTCAGTTGGTGCCGCTACAAGCTCAGGAAGTCCAACTATTGCTGCTATTAATGCATCTGGTAGTGTACTAACAATTAATAAAAATACGATATGCTCGGTATCTACCTTATTTAATGGAGCTTCTACTATTGTATCAGGTATAAGGATTAATTCAACATCGGGTACCAACCTTATAAGTAATAACCGTATTGCTAACCTGAATGCAAGTGCGGCAGTCACTGTAGATGCGATCAGAGGTATCAATATTTTATCAACATCAACAACTTCAACGCTTAATGTATATTATAATACCATAAACATCAGTTCAGCTACTACAGCTGCAACGTTTGGTTCTACTGGATTATTCCACACAATCAACGCTACAGCTTCAACAGCTACACTTGATATGAGAAACAATATTATTGTAAATACTTCTGCTGCTGCCGGGACAGGATTAACAGTAGCATACAGACGTTCTGCTGTAGGTCTCCTTAACTATGCATCAACATCCAACAGGAATGATCTGTTCGCAACCAATCTTTTTTCAGATGGAACAAATAATATAACGACACTTACTGCTTATAAAACTTTTGTTTCTACCAGAGATGCCAATTCAATTTCAGAAAATCCTCCATTCCTCAGCACAACTTGTGGTAATGCAAACTTCCTTAAGATCAATACAGCCACTCCAACGGGGGTTGAGAGCGGAGGCGCAAATATTGCATCCGTAACTGACGACTTTGAGGGTGATACAAGAAATGCAACTACTCCGGATATTGGATCAGATGAATTTACAGGTACGCCACTACCCCTTTGTATGGGTACACCGGCCGCCTCAACCATCTCCGGTGTAGCAGCAGTCTGTACTGGTTCGGCTACCAATTTGACATTAAGCACAACCTACTCCGATTTGGGTATTACTTACCAGTGGAGATCAAGTCTGACACCCGGAGGCCCGTACACCACAACTTTGGGTACTTCATCTTCACAAACAACAGGCAGTTTAACTGCGAATACATATTATATATGCGAGATTACCTGTGGCAACAGCATGATGACATACACTACAGTTGAAAAATCAGTGCTGGTCAATGCATTGCCAGGTGTGACAGTCACGCCATCATCGGCAAGTTATTGTACACCAGGGGGAACGGCAGTTTCCATTACAGCTAGCGGAGGTACTACCTATGCATGGGGTCCTGCTACCGGATTAGACGTGACAAACATGGCCACAGTTTTGGCTTCCCCTGCCACCACCACAACATATACAGTTACAGTGACAGATGCCAATTTGTGTGTAAATACGGGTACATCAGTGATAACTGTAGGAAATTCTGTAAATGCAACAGCATCAGCTACTCCAGCCAGTATCTGTACAGGTACGAATTCACAACTGAATGTAGTGGCAAGTCAGGCGTTTACAACACCAGCTGCTGCAACTTATGCTTTTGCTGGTTCATCGGGCACTTATGCAACGTTAACCGGAACCACAAATCCTGCTCCAACGATGCTTACCGGAGCTACAATTTTGGGTGATGATGTGGGTGTAGGCAACTTGCCAATTGGGTTTACATTTAACTATAATGGAACACCAGAAACAGTGTTTGGAATATCATCCAACGGATTTATTCAATTAGGAAATACCTCTGCAACAATAACCGGTTTTGCAAGTAACGCACTTGCATCAACTGCAAAAGTGATAGCTCCTTTTTGGGATGATAACAATACAACAGCAACAACAGTGCAGTACCGTACCTCTGGCACTGCTCCTAACAGAACATTAACAGTTGAATGGGCTGGTATTAAAATCGGTGGAAGCGGTAGTGGTACCCATACATTAAATATTGAGGCAATATTATATGAAACAACTGGTGTCGTTCAATTGGTGTATGGTACATCCACAGTTGGAACAGGAACAATTACTGCATCAATTGGTATTTCCGGCGCATCAGGTAATTACAGAAGTGTTACACCATTATCTCCAGCAAATACTTCTACTTCATCAACAAGTTCAGAAAATAACACCATTGCTGCGTTTACTAATATTCCAACAGGTACTACCTATACTTTCACTCCATCGGGTGCTCCGACTTTTGTGTATGCTTGGTCACCACCTACTTTTTTAAGTTCAACAAATATTGTCAACCCTATTGCAACTGCGGTAACAGCTACTACTACATATACAGTAACAGTTACAGGTAACGCAGGTTGTTCTTCTACATCATCAACAACTATTACGGTAGACCCACTTACCTGCTCTCCCGCTACTTCTTCGGCGACACGTTGTGCCGGGAATAACTTTACGGTCACAGCAAACAGAACAGGTGGTGGAGCGCCTTTTAATTATGTATGGAGCGATGGAAGTGCAACTGTATACCCGAATGCAGCTACAATCACAGCCAATTTACCGGCCGGCACCTATAATTTCACCTGCATGATAACCGATGCCTGCGGTGGATCCTGCAATTCTGATGTAACTGTAGTGGTTAATGCATTACCTACGATTGCTATTGCACCTACACCTGCAAATGCATTGATATGCGGTACGGGGTCAGTAAGTATGGTGGCATCAGGGGCTTTGACCTATGCCTGGACACCCACTACCTTCCTGACACCATCTAATGGGTTATCCGCAACAGTGGTTTCAGCGGCTACAACAACCACAAATTACATCGTGACAGGCACAGATGCCAATGGTTGTACCAATACAACATCACAAACTGTGACGGTAGCACCGGCAATTAGTATAAGCAGTGTTACAGCAACGCCTTCCACCATTTGTAGCGAAAGTACATCAACACTAAATGTTGTCGGTGGGACGACAGAGACCTATACAATGTCTTCCGCTTCATTTGGCTTGTTAACACCTACTGGTTCTGTTACCAATACGGCTACTGGCGACGATGCATTGTTAAATACTGTCTCTTTGCCTTTTAGTTTTCCATTTTTTGGAACTACATATTCCTCAATTTTAATATATTCCAATGGATATGTAGCCTTTCAAACTGGGGTAGACGGCAGTCCATATGTTCAAACTATTCCAAATAGTGCTACGCCGGATAATTTTATTGCCATAAGTCATGATGACTTAAATGTAACGGCTGCAGGTCAAATGAGTTATTTTACCAATGGAACTTCACCAAATAGGATATTTGTAATAAATTACAATGGAGTTAAATATTATAATTCTAATGCCAATAATGGTAACCTTACAGGTCAGGTGCAGTTATTTGAAGCAGATGGTCATATAGAAATTCATGTTCAGAACAGTGTGGACCCCACCTTATCAGCGAAATCGTTGGGTATTGAAAAAGTAGGGGGAATTTTAGGTTATTCGCCTGCAACACGAAATAATGTTTCATATGATATTACTACACCTGAAGCATGGAAATTTGCTCCGTCCGGAGGTACTTTAAATTACAGTTGGTCTCCAAATACTGGACTTACGCCATCTTCAGTAGTTCAAAGCCCGACTACTCCTGTTTTAACAGCTACACAGGCATATACGGTTACCGTAAGTGATGTTTCCGGTTGTTCTGCAACAGGATCTGTAAGTGTAATGGTCAACCCCAACTACACCATCACCGCATCGGCTGGTGCAGGAGGAACCATTTCACCTTCAGGCGTGACATCCATGACCTGCAACGGTACCGGTGATCAGACATATACCATGACGCCAAACACCTGTTACAGCATAGCTGATGTACTGGTAGATGGTGTTAGTGTCGGTGCAGTGGCAAGTTATACCTTCACCGATGTCACCACAAATCATACCATCGATGCCAGTTTTACTCTGAATGGGCCATACACGCTGACCTATAATGCAGGCGCCAACGGCACTATTACCGGCACCACACCGCAAACAGTAAATTGCGGTGAAGATGGTACCACAGTAACAGCGGTAGCCGATGCGTGTTATCATTTTGTCGCATGGAGCGATGGCGTGATGACGGCATCAAGAACAGAAACAAATGTAATGGCAGATAAAAACGTAACAGCCACTTTTGCCCTCAATACCTATACCATTACCGTCAGCGCCGGTGCCAACGGCACCATCACCCCGGTCACCGGCAGCGTCAATTGCGGCAGTAATGCCACCTACACCATCACCCCGGATATGGGATACTTAATCTCCGATGTTACAGTCGACGGTGTACCGGCCACCGAATTGACTACAGGGACTTACGCCGCAGGCGGTACCTACCAATTTACTAATGTCACGGCTGGTCATATCATCAGCGCTACCTTTGCACCGGCATGTATAACACCGGCCGCGCCGACAGCAGGCAGCAACAGCCCGATATGCGCGGGCAGTAACCTCAACCTCACATCATCAGCAAGTGGCACAGCGCCGTTCACTTACAGCTGGACTGGCCCGAATGGATTTACCTCATCAGATCAGAATCCGGTAATCACCGTTGCAACAGCCCTGGCCTCCGGTACCTATACCGTGACCATCACAAATGGCTGCGGCAGTACTAATACGACAACGGTCGTGGTCGTACAGGAAGCACCCAATGCAGGTACCAGCGGTAACTTAACCATATGTGCGGGCAGTACAGTCACAGAAGCACAATTATACGCAACCATTATTGGCGAAGATGCAGGAGGAACGTGGTCACCGGCTTTGGCAGGTGCAGGCGTATATACCTACACGGTAACTGCTACAGCACCATGTACAGTAAATGCAACATCGACGGTCACCGTCACCGAGCAGGCGCAGCCAAATGCAGGTACAAGTGGTAACTTAACTATATGTGCAGGCAGTACAGTCACAGAAGCACAATTATACGCAACCATTATTGGCGAAGATGCAGGAGGAACGTGGTCACCGGCTTTGGCAGGTGCAGGCGTATATACCTATACCGTAACCGCTACAGCACCGTGTACTGTTAATGCAACTTCAACTGTTACCGTCACCGAGCAGGCGCAGCCAAATGCAGGTACCAGCGGTAACTTAACCATATGTGCGGGCAGTCC